>JGI24712J26585_10001325_pt1 | contig 21196 bp, 18 predicted proteins | sample BioPla3DNA2_FD_26585 | JGI IMG/M metagenome (IMG submission 26585) | reverse complement strand
GAAATAAAACCTGCGGTTGTTGCAGGGCTTAGCTTAGGAGAGTATTCAGCCCTGGTGGCAGGAGGCATGTTAGACTTTAAAGATGCCGTAAGGCTTGTCAGAAAAAGAGGACAGTATATGGAAGAAGCCGTACCCAACGGGGTAGGTGGCATGAGTGCTGTTTTAGGGCTCAGTAAAGAAGAGGTGGAAAAAGTCCTTCAAACCATTACGGAAGGGATTGTTGAAGCCGCTAATTTTAACTGCCCCGGACAAATCGTTATAGGGGGAGAAATAGAGGCTCTTAAGATTGCAGAAGAAAAATTAAAAGCTGCAGGAGCAAAGAGAGTTCTGCCTCTTTCAGTGAGTGGTCCTTTCCACACTTCGATGCTTTTGCCGGCAGCCCAGAAATTAGAAGAAGAGCTTAAAAATATAGAATTTAAAGCACCCCAAATTCCAGTCATCAGCAATGTCCATGGGGAGTATGCAACACAGGAGGACGTAAAAGAACTTCTAAGAAAACAAGTGATGCGTTCTGTTCTTTGGGAACAGACCATTAACAAAATGATAGAAGACGGAGTGGATACATTTATAGAACTTGGACCGGGAAAAGTGTTAAGCGGATTTGTAAAGAAAATCAACCGCTCCGTTACTGTATGCAATGTTGAGGATATGAAATCCCTAGAGAAAACATTAGAAACCATCAGGAGGTAGCTATGGAAAAGAGAAAAACCGCCCTGGTCACCGGTGGCAGCAGAGGAATCGGAAAAGAAATCGCCTTACACCTGGCACAAAAGGGTATGAATATTGTATTCAGTTATATCAGCAATGACGAGGCAGCTCAAAAAACCGTACAGGAAATAGAAGAAAAAGGCGTAAAAGCTCTGGCTGTTAAAGCCGATGTAGGCTCCTTTGAAGAGTCCGAAAAACTCATTAATCAAACTGTAGAAGAAATGGGTTCTATAGACGTATTGGTAAACAATGCAGGGATCATCAGAGATAATTTGATTCTTCGTATGAAAGAAGAAGAATTTGATGAAGTGATAAGAATCAATTTAAAAGGGGTATTTAACTGCATCAAACACGCTTCTAAGATTATGATGAAGCAAAAAAGCGGCAAAATCATCAATATATCCTCCATCATAGGCCTTATGGGGAATATAGGGCAAATCAATTATGCCGCTGCAAAGGCAGGGATCTTCGGAATCACAAAATCAGCAGCCAAGGAACTGGCCCTAAGAGGCATTACGGTAAACGCTATTGCCCCGGGCTTTATTGAAACCGAGATGACCAGTACCCTTTCAGATAAACATAAAGAAGCAATCCTTAAAGCCATCCCCTTAGGCAGAATAGGAAACAGCAAAGAAGTAGCAAGCGTCGTAGGCTTTTTGTCTTCTGAAGAAGCAAGCTACATTACAGGGCAGATTATTTGTGTAGATGGCGGTATGGCTATGGCCAGCCTTTAGAATGGAGGTAAGTTATGGGAAAAAGAGTAGTCATTACAGGAATGGGATGTGTGACACCTGTAGGAAATGATTTAAATACCTTTTGGGAAAACATAAAGAATGGTCAAAGCGGTATAGATATAATTACCCGATTTGACACTGAGAACTATGATGTCAAGCTGGCAGCAGAAGTAAAGAATTTTGATGCTTCATTATATATAGATAAAAAAGAAGCAAGAAGAATGGATTTATACAGCCAATATGCCGTTGCCGCTTCTAAGATGGCATTGGACGATTCCGGGCTGGATATCGAATCTATCGATAAAGAAAGATTTGGTGTGATCGTAGGTTCCGGTATCGGCGGAATCGGTACCATTGAAAAAGAACATGAAAAAATGCTTGCCAAAGGACCAAAAAGAGTATCCCCACTTTTGATTCCTATGATTATAGGGAATATGGCGGCTGGAAATATTGCCATTCAATTTGGTGCTAAAGGCATCTGCTCCACGGTAGTTACTGCCTGTGCTACAGGAAGTCATGCCATTGGAGAAGCCTTTAACACAATTCAAAGGGGAAGAGCCGATGTCATTATTGCCGGAGGAGCGGAAGCCAGCATTACCCCCCTATCTGTAGCCGGATTTGCGTCTCTTCAGGCACTTAATACAACAAGTGACAAGAATCGTGCATCTATCCCCTTTGATGCAGAAAGAAACGGTTTTGTTATGGGAGAAGGAGCAGGAATTTTGATTTTAGAATCCTTAGACCATGCTCTAAAAAGAGGTGCCAGGATTTATGCTGAAATCGTAGGATACGGCGCAACTGGCGATGCATACCATATTACTTCTCCGGACCCAGAAGGCCATGGAGCAGCCAGAGCTATGATAGAAGCCATGAATGAAGCGGGGGTAAAACCGGAGGAAGTAGGTTATATTAATGCCCACGGAACCAGTACTCCGCTTAACGATAAATTTGAGACCGCAGCGATTAAACTTGCCTTTAAAGAAGCTGCCAAAAATGTAGCCATCAGCTCAACCAAATCCATGACGGGCCATCTTCTTGGGGCAGCAGGTGCCATTGAAGGCATTGTTTGTGTGAAAGCTATAGAAGAAGGATTTATTCCTCCAACCATTGGATACGAAAAACCCGATCCGGAATGTGATTTAGACTATGTACCCAATGTAGGAAGAAAACAAGAGATTCATTATGCCCTATCGAATTCCCTTGGATTTGGAGGACATAATGCCTCCTTATTGTTTAAAAAATATGTGGATTAAAGGAGGTTCCTATGGATTACAAAGCAATAGAACAATTAATGAAAGCAATGAATGAAACGAATTTGACCCATCTTGAAATAGAAGAAGAAGGATTAAAAATTAAAATCAAAAAGGAAAAAGAAGTTGTGGCAGTGTCTGCCGTTCAGCCAACCGTTCAGACCGTACAGCCGGTAGCAGACTTAGCTTCGCCTAAAGCAGCAGAAAAGCTGGAAGCCCCTGCTTGTAAAGAAGAAAAAGAAGGTACCTTAGTATGTTCTCCTATTGTTGGGACCTTCTATAGTGCACCGGCTCCCGGAGCTAAGCCTTTTGTAAGCCTTGGAGACAAGGTGAAAAAAGGAGATGTTCTTTGTATTATTGAAGCCATGAAGTTGATGAATGAAATAGAAGCAGATGTAGACGGAGAAATCGTAGAAATCTTAGTACAAAACGAAGAAATGGTAGAGTACAATCAGCCCCTATTTAGAATTAAAGGGTAGGTGTTAACATGTTAAACATAAAACAAATACAAGAGATTATTCCCCACAGATATCCTTTTTTGCTCATTGATAAAATTGAAGACTTAGAACCGGGAATTAAAGCTGTGGGCTATAAAAATGTAACGATGAATGAATACTTTTTTCAAGGCCATTTCCCTTCCGAGCCTGTTATGCCCGGGGTACTCATTATTGAAGCTCTTGCGCAGGTTGGAGCGGTATGTCTTCTTTCCCTTGACGAGTTAAAAGGAAAGATTGCCTACTTTGGAGGAATTGAAAAAGCCCGTTTTAGAGAAAAAGTAGTACCGGGAGATACCTTAAGACTAGAAGTAGAAATTATAAAAAGAAGAGGACCCATTGGAATCGGTAGTGCGAAGGCCTTCGTAGGGGATAAAAAGGTTTGCGAAGCCGAGCTTACCTTTGCCATTGGGTAAACCCGAAAGGGGGATCGTATGTTTAATAGAATATTAATTGCCAATAGAGGTGAAATCGCCGTAAGAATTATCAGAGCCTGTAGGGAAATGGGGATAGAAACGGTGGCAATCTATTCAACCATGGATAAAGATGCCCTGCATGTTCAGATGGCAGATGAAGCCGTATGTGTTGGGCCACCTAAAGGAAAAGACAGTTATCTTAATATGGAAAATATCATAAGTGCCACCATCCTTACAGGGGCTCAGGCCATTCACCCGGGCTTTGGCTTTTTATCGGAAAACAGTAAGTTTGCAGAAATGTGCGAGGAGTGCAATATCGTCTTTATAGGGCCTGACGCCAATATGATAGACCTTATGGGCAATAAGTCAAAGGCTAGAGAAACCATGATAAAAGCTGGTGTTCCTGTCGTTCCCGGGTCTGAGGGAGCTGTAGGAGATTTAGATGAAGCCTTGGAGATTGCCGAAAAAATAGGCTACCCTGTTATGATTAAAGCATCTGCCGGCGGCGGCGGTAAGGGCATGAGACTTGCATACACAAGGGAAGAATTTATCAAGGCTTTCAATACTGCAAAGTCTGAAGCCAAGGCAGCCTTTGGGGATGACACCATGTATATAGAAAAATTCGTAGAAAATCCAAGACATATTGAGTTTCAGATTTTGGGAGATGCCTTTGGCAATATCGTTCATTTAGGAGAGAGGGATTGTTCTATTCAAAGAAGACACCAGAAAGTCATAGAAGAAGCCCCCTCCACAGCAATTAGTCCGGAACTTAGAGAAAGAATGGGCAGAGATGCCATATTAGCAGCCAAATCCATTGGTTATAAGAATGCAGGCACCATAGAATTCCTGCTCGATAAATACGGAAATTACTACTTTATAGAAATGAATACGAGAATCCAGGTAGAGCATCCTGTAACAGAAATGGTAACAGGGATTGATCTTATAAAAGAGCAGATCAAAATAGCGGCGGGTCTTCCTCTATCTTTTACCCAGGAGGATATTACCATACGCGGTCATGCCATAGAATGTAGAATCAATGCAGAAAATCCAAACAAGGGCTTTATGCCTTCTCCAGGAACGGTTAACAGTCTTCATTTCCCCGGAGGATTTGGTATTCGAATTGAAAGTGCCCTTTATCAAGGGTACAAGATTCCTCCAACCTATGATTCCATGATTGCAAAGCTCATCGCTTACGGTAAAGACAGAGAAGATGCAATTGCTAAGATGAAACGTGCTTTAGGAGAATTCATTATTGAAGGAATGGATACCAATATAGATTTCCTTTTTCAGATTCTTCATACGGAGGATTTTGAAAAAGGAAATATCGACACCAGTTTTATTGAAAAGCACTTTAATTTAGGCAAGTAGTAATTGCTAGAAGGTGGTGAAAACAGTGTTAAAAGGATTTTTTAAGAAAACCAAATATGTAACCACATCCCTTCCTGCTTATGAAAAGCCGCCGACTCCCAATATCCCCAATGGAATGTGGATAAAGTGCAATACCTGCGATCAAATTGTGTATAAAAAAGATCTTGAAGAAAATAAAAAAGTATGTCCTCACTGCGGACATCACTTTAGAATGACTGCAAGAGAAAGAATTGATTTGATTATAGATGAAAACACTTTTGAAGAATTCAATCAGGATTTATCTACCCTGAATCCCTTAAACTATCCTGACTATGAAGCAAAGATTCTTCAGCAGCAGGAAAAAGCTGAACTTAAAGAAGCAGTGATTACGGGAACAGGTAAGATTTGCGGAGAAGAAACGGTTATTGCGGTGATGGACAGTCATTTTTTAATGGGAAGCATGGGCTCCGTTGTAGGAGAAAAAATTACCAGAGCAGTAGAAGAAGCAACCCAAAGAAGACTTCCGATTATTATTTTTTCCACCTCCGGGGGAGCCAGAATGCAGGAGGGAATTTTTTCTCTTATGCAGATGGCAAAGACCAGTGCAGCCATTGCAAAGCATGATGACGAGGGGCTTTTATATATTTCCGTATTAACAGACCCGACAACAGGGGGAGTTACGGCAAGCTTTGCAATGTTAGGCGATATTATTTTGGCAGAACCAGGAGCTCTGGTAGGATTTGCCGGACCCAGAGTTATAGAGCAGACCATCAAGCAAAAGCTGCCCGAGGGATTTCAAAAATCGGAATTTTTATTAGAACATGGACTTGTAGATGAAATCATACCAAGAAATTATTTAAAGGAAACCCTGGGCAAACTTCTGCACCTTCATAAGGAGGTGGAATAATGGCAAGTTTAGATAAAAACCTTGAAGAATTAGAAAAACAGCTGGAGGCTCTAAAAGAATTTTCTAATACTCACGGCGTAGATTTATCAAGGGAAATTAAAAGTATTGAAGATAAAATAATCGAACTGCGAAAAGAAGCCTACAGCAACCTTTCTCCCTGGGATAAGGTGAATTTAGCGAGACATTCCGGAAGACCTACAACCCTTGAATATATAGAAAGAATCTTTGAAGATTTTGTAGAACTTCATGGGGACAGAAGCTTTAAAGACGATTTTGCCATTGTAGGAGGGATCGCAACCTTAGAAGGGTGCCCTGTCACCGTCATTGGCCATCAAAAAGGAAGAGATACGAAAGAAAATATCAAAAGAAACTTTGGTATGCCCCATCCGGAGGGTTACAGAAAAGCCTTAAGACTTATGAAACAGGCAGAAAAGTTCCGTCGCCCGATTATTTGCTTTATTGATACCCCCGGGGCTTTCTGTGGTATTGGAGCGGAAGAGCGAGGCCAGGGAGAAGCCATTGCAAAGAATCTAATGGAAATGGCAAGATTAAAAACCCCTATCATTTCTATTATAATAGGAGAAGGGGGCAGCGGTGGTGCTCTAGCCCTTGGAGTCGGAGATAAGGTATATATGCTTGAGCATTCCATTTATTCCATACTCTCCCCCGAAGGCTTTGCAGCAATTTTATGGAAAGACAGTACAAAAGCAAAAGAAGCCGCAGAGATTATGAAAATCACCGCAAAAGATTTAAAAGACTTTGGCATTATTGATGAGATAATCCCCGAACCCCTAGGAGGTGCTCATAAAGATATGGATAAAGCTAGTGAGGAAATTAAGAGATATCTTTTAAGGGGATGGGAAGAAATAAGAAAGCAATCCATAGAAGATTTAATGCAAAATAGGTATAATAAATTTAGACAAATGGGCGAGTATAAATGACGTAGGGGAGAATAATGTAGGGAAGCATCTACCCTACTTTTTTTTGCTTATTAATAGCAAAAATCATTGAATATTTAGGAAAAAAAATATATAATAAAGTTAATTCACAAATATTACCTATTAGGCTTGTTTACAGAAGAAGGAATAATATAGTAGGAGAATATTAAAATGGGGGGATTAAAGTGAGGGGCAAAAAGAAAATAGGGTTTTATCTAGCTTTTACATTTATTTTACAAATATTATTAACTCCCTTTCAAGCAATAGGAGCAACCGGATATAGTGCTAGCATTTCACAGGTGACAAGAGAATCGGCTATAACTGTCGACGTAGGCTCCACCGTAGAAGTTACCCATACGCTTCATGGACCTAGCGAAACTTATGAATCGTCTCTTAGAGAAATAGCATTGGTATTGGATGTATCAAGAAGTATGGCGGATTCTATGGGGGAAAAAAGTAAATTATCTGTATTAAAGGATAATCAAGCATTTAATAATATTAAAGCTCAAATGTTAGACCAATATATATTCGAATCTGTACATTATGAAGAAGATATACCAAATGATGTTATAGTAAAAACGCTTCCTGAGGGATTTTCATTTGATGAAAATTCTAGAAAGCTTTCTGGATATTTAAATGCAGCTATGGTGAAAAATGTAGAAACAGGCAAATATGATTTTGTTTGTGAACCATTTACAATTTCTTATGGATTTTCAAAGAATGGTATATATACCTTTAATAAAGCTACATTAAATTATAAAGATCCTTTCAATAATAACATCCGTCAAGCAGAAGTGAATGATATGACTGCTACTGTAAATGGAGATTTATACCCAACAATCTCTATAGAAGTTCATGACGGGGATAGAAAAGTTGATTCTTCACCTTTTGTAACTGGTGATTCACCTCCGGCTAGACAAGAGTTACATTTAATTCATGCTGAAAAACTAAAGGCAGAAGAAGGAGCAACAGCTACAATAAATGTAAAAGGTAAAGATATAGGATCTACTAACTATGCATTTATAGAAAATAGATTTGAAGAGAATATTTCTTGGATTGATTTAGATACAACCATGGAAATTGTAAATCCTCCTGATTTATTAGATACAGAAGGATTAAAGTCAAGGTATTATGATGTAAATCATTTGCCTTTATTATCAGATGATGCCAAATGGTCTAAAAGATCAGAGGTTTATAAATATCCAAAAGATGAAATTAAAATTCGTTCAGGGTTTTTAGATCCGGTTGGCAGTAGCTATGCTCAAAAAGAAAATTATTTATTCTTTGGATTTCTTGGAGTAGAAGGAGTAGATTATAAAGAAGCGGCAAAATTCTGGGGTTATATCGTACCAGAAGAAAGTGGAGAGTATTATTTTGCAATACAATCAGATGATGGAAACTATGCCTATATTATTGTTGACGGGCAAAAAGTAGTGATTTCCGATCACTTTAAACCAACATCTCCTAATTTAACATATACTAACAACAAAGTATCTCTAAAAAAAGGAATTGCATATCCTATATATCTAGAATATTTTAACTATGGAGGAGAAGGTGAATTCCAGATTTTAAAGAAAGATACGCCTTGGAACTCATACACTGATGAAACGTATAAGTATAAAGACAATAGGGTATTGCAAAAACAGCATCAATCTAAATATAGAGTTCCTCCAAGCTGGTTTAGAGCAACTTCTAACAATGCCCCAGGGGAAAACCCGGAAGTAACCTTTGAAGCAACCAAATCAGTTGAATTTCCCGAAAAATCCGGAAAGTACTATATAGCGGCTAAAGCGGATAATAGTAAGGGATATACAAGAGAAGCAGTATATGGACCTTTTATTGTTGATAATACACCTCCGGAAATTACTTTAAACGGAGACAGGACTATGGAGATAACTCCTAACCTAAGTTTTGAAGATCCGGGAGCTACAGCAAAGGACTACAATTTTGAAACCAAGGAATATGATGACTTAGAAGTAGAAGTAGAAATTAAAAAAGGTGAAGAAGTAGTAGAAGCAATAGATACGACTAATATAGGAACATATACTATAATTTATAGGGCAGAAGATGAATTTGGAAATATTGCAGAAGAAACTAGAATAGTTAAAGTAATAGCAGGAGTTAAATTAGAACCTGATGTATTATATATAAAGAAAGGTGAAACGGCTACATTAACTGCAACAGTTACTCCTTTAGGTCATGAATTAGAATGGAGTAATAGTGATTCTAATATAGTTTCCTTACAACAAAACGGATTAACCGTAGAAGTAACTGGGCTTGAAGTAGGTCATACGCAAGTTAAAGCTAAAGATAGTGATATAACCAATATGGACGTATTCGATGTAAGTGATATATATGTATACGAATATGAAGAAGCGGATCAGAGTATGATAGTAGGTCAAACAAAGAAAATAATTGATATCCCTGCAGGTATGATTCTTACAACATCAAGCGCACCTTCAAAAGTAACCTTTAATACTTCTACTGGTGAAGTTACAGCTAATACTGTTGGAACTGAGTCAATCGATATCTCGATTGGATATGAAACACCGGAAGGAATCTTTGAAGAAGTAGCAGCCGTTAATCTTACAATGGATGTATTTAATGTAGAATTTTTAGATGCTGCTCCAACAGATTCTTCAACTTATTATGGATATTTATATCCTGATAAAGCTACCTTTAGATTAAAGTTTAAGGTTAGCACTCCTGCAGGGAAGTTCTTGCCGGAGAGTACTTTGAAAATGACACCAACATTTGCAGATATAGATATAGGATTAACTACAAGTATTGATAGTATCATCAAAGAGAGTATCATAATACCGGAAACAACTAATAATACAGTAGGTGTTCAAGGAAAAAGTTTCGATAGTTCTACAGGAACCATTTTAATTGATTTAAGTCCCTTGCCTGCAATGAACTATGAAACAATAGTTACAGTCAGCTTAGAGCCTGATTCTACTACAAATTTAACTATAGGTACCTATAAAGAATATGTAAAGGATAAAAAAACAGCATCATCAAATAATGCATTGGAAGTATCGGGATATAATATTACCCTAGGAACAGATGCCAATGGTAAAATAGAGATTCCAGTAGAAAATTCACCGGACATAAGATAATCTAAGAGGAAATAAGTAGGGAAGCTGCTTCCCTACTTATTTATGTTTATAAACTAAAGAAATATGATAAAATAAATAAAAAACAAAGGAGAAGCAGAATGAGTAAAATAGGAATCATCGGTGCCATGGAAGAAGAAGTTACAGCCCTTAGAAATAAAATGAAAAATAAAGAGTTAAAACAAATCGCCGGAATGGATTTTTGTCAAGGTATATTGGAAGACAAAGAAGTTATATTAGTAAAATGCGGAATTGGTAAAGTCAATGCAGCCATCTGTACCCAGGCTTTAATCGATAATTTTCATGTTCAATACATCATCAATACAGGAGTAGCCGGGGGCATCTATGAGAAATTAGACATCGGAGATATTGTTATTTCCAGTGATACCGTACAGCATGATTTTGATACCTCCGCTTTTGGTGATCCCATAGGAACAATCCCCAGAATGGATGAAAGCTTTTTTAAGGCGGATAGCAAGCTTGTGGAATTAGCTGAGAAATGTGCTGAAAATCTGCCGTCAAAGCCCAATGTGTATATAGGCCGGGTTGCCAGCGGCGATCAGTTTATTTCCAGCTCAAGGCAGAAGCAAGGGATATGGGATAATTTCAATGCGTATTGTGCAGAGATGGAAGGGGCAGCCATTGCCCATACCTGTTATCTGAACAAAATCCCCTTTGTCATTATACGTTCTATTTCCGATAAAGCGGATCACAGTGCAGATATTAACTTCCAGGAATTCGTGAAAGAAGCCGCAAAAAACTCCAATGAAATGATTATAGAAATATTAAAAAGTTTATAAATCACTTATTAAGGACAAAGTATATTTATCCTGTACAAAAGCCTGCAATTTTTGCAGGCTTTCTTTTATGTAAATATTTGACATTTTCAAATGCCCATGTATAATTAATAATATATGTAAAATAATGGAAGGAGCGTTTTCATGAAGTTTTTAAGTTATGAACAAATCACATGGGTACTACAGACATCTGTAGTAATATTTTTTGGTATTGGGCTGCTGAGTTTATTATTTTTAGGCATTCGTATCCGTTATTTTCAAAAGTCTCTTAACAAATGGATGAAAGAAAACAGGAGGCTGTCAAAAGACCCGGTACTGGATCATATCATTAGAACCTGCAAGTATTATAATGAGAAAGGCCAAGAGGAAATTAATACAGAAGCGGTTATTAAATCCAACTACTATAAGCAAAAAATATTCTTGATCCCTATATACTATTGGGAGCAGCTCATATCAAAATCAGAAATTCTTTCTTTGTTTTTAGGGTTACTGGGGACTTTTATCTTAGTACATGGGGAAATAGACGATGCCTTTTATCCCCTCATATTAAGTACCGGAGCGTTTATTGTTTTAGTTTTATTAGAAACAGTCTTTTCCCTCCAGGAAAAAAGAAGAATTCTCTTTACTCAACTGGAAGAGTATTTGGACAATTCATATCTGCCCAGCTTGAACAAAACCCCTGTCGCTTCTGAGATCTTAAAGGAAGAAAAGATAGAACCTTTATATATATACGATAAAATTCCTGCCCAAAAAGAAACAAAGGATGGGGAAGGCAATGAGCTAAAAGATAAGGAAATAGAATGGATTATTAAGCAGTTTTATGGAGAAGAAAAAAAGAGTATAAATTTATAAACCAATGATAATAATAGAAAAAGAATGCAGTAAATATTATTAACCAATGACTAGTTGAAATATGTCGAATCTCAAGGAGGAAGTTTATGGAGACTGCGAAGGTGAAATTACCCATAACGAACGAATACGGCTTTTATGAAATACGACTGGAAAGTATTGGAGGGTTAGGGGCGAATCTGAGCGGAAAGATTTTAGGAGAGTTGGGCGCCATTTATTTAGGGCTTAACAGTTCCAGCTTTGCCAGCTATGGTTCGGAAAAAAGAGGAACACCGGTTAAAGCATTTATTCGTTGGGCAGACCCCAGCCAGGAAATCAGAATCAATAGTCCCGTTGAAACTCCTCACTTACTTGGACTTTTCCATGAGAGATTGGCAGGAAAGATCCCAGTGATGCAGGGTGTAGGTCCTGATACAATCGTTGTGGTAAATACCGATGAAGAGCCAGATGTCATTCGTGACAGACTTAAAATGCATGCAGGTACACTCGTTTGTGTAGATGCCCTAAGATTTGCCATCGAAGCAAAGACAAGGGTTAATATGGTTATGCTTGGCGCCATGGCTAAAGCATCAGGATTCATCCCGTTAGAAGACTTAAAAGAGCTTGTAAAAGATACCTTAGGTAAAAAATATCCTGCAGCCCTGCAGTCCAACTTAGAAGGACTTGAAAAGGGATATAACAATATTGTAGTGAAGAAGTTTGAAGCCGATGGAAAATATCCTTACCAGGAATACAGCGAAGTAAAAAGAGAATGGGGTTATGATAACGCGCCTATTGGTGGCATCAATCCTCATTATGGCAGTACCATAAATAATGACTTATCAGGAAGCCGTGAAGGTTATATTCCCGTATTTAAAAAAGAAGCATGCATTAACTGCGGCATGTGTGACTCCACCTGCCCTGATATGGTATATCAATTTGTTCCCGGAGAATATAAAGGCAAACCTTCCATGATTAATTTAGGCCCGGATTATCATCACTGCAAAGGATGCCTGCGCTGCGTAGAAGTATGTCCTACCGATGCCTTAACAGCAGGAATAGAAAGAGAAGTAGACATTTGGAAAAACCATGTTCGAAATCAGGAACTGCTCGTAGAAAAGATGGAATTTGAAGATGTAGGACCAAACTCCTGGATGCGTTCCGAATCTTTTACAACCAATGAACTGAAATAAGGAGGCGAAACTATGGTAGAGCAAAAAGTTGTATTTGAAAGTGGTAACGAATTAGCAGCCTATGCAGCGAAACAAATTAACTATCATGTTATGGGGTATTATCCAATTACTCCTTCAACTCAAATACCGGAACATTTAGATCTCTTAAAAGCAGAAGGAGAACATGATATCGTCATGATTCCTGCAGATGGAGAACATGGGGCAGCAGGTATTTGCTATGGTGCGACAACCGGTGGAGGAAGAGTATTTAATGCTACTTCTGCCAACGGATTATTGTTTGCACTGGAGCAGCTTCCGGTACAATCCGGAACCCGTTTTCCCATGGTTTTAAATGTAGCCTGCAGAACTGTATCCGGTCCTCTTTCCATTAAAGGAGACCACAGTGATATTATGTATGCTTTAAATACAGGATGGCTGATCCTCTTTGCAAAAGATCCTCAAAGAGTATACGATTTTAATATCTGTGCTCTTAAAATTGCAGAAAAAGTTAAACTGCCTATTATCGTAGCCTTTGACGGATTTTTCACCAGCCACCAAAAACGAAAAGTAGAAATCATAGCCAACGATCAGGATGTCCAGAATTTTATCGGAAAGCTGGAATTAGAATACCATGCCCTGGATAAAGAAAAACCTGTCATCATCGGTTCCTACATGAATGAACCGGATGTACTAAACAATAAATATCAGCTTCACCTGGCTATGGAAGAAGCACGAAATGTCATCCCTCAAGTTTTCAAGGAATATGGAGAACTTACCGGCCGTATATACAGTATGGTAGAGGGATATATGATGGAAGATGCAGAAGCGGCTCTGTTCGCTCTTGGTTCCAGTTACGATACTGCAAGACTGGCAGTGGACAAGCTAAGAGAGCAGGGGAAAAAGGTAGGGGTATTTACAAGCAGCGTACTCCGTCCATTCCCAAAACAAGAGCTCTATGATATCTGCAAAAATGCAAAAGCGATTGTCGTAGCGGACAGACAAGACAGCTACGGGGCAGACGGGGGAAATATGACCCTTGAATTAAAAGCTGCATTGCAGGACTTTAAAGCCAATATAGAAGTAACCAGTTTAGTTTATGGCTTAAGCGGAAGAGACTTTTATATAGAAGACGGTATAGAAATGCTCAACCGGGCATACGATATCGCTCAAAAAGGAAAAGTAGAAAAACGTTTTGACTATTTTGGCCACTATCAAGGGAAACCGGACTATCAACCGCCGAAATACTTTGAACCCCTTATAGGAGATAAGGTTCGCCCAGGAGTAACATCCGTCACAGTGGATGAACAGACCGGCAAAATGATTGCTAAAGGAGGAATCGTAAAAGATTCCACCAGAATGCCAAAGAGATGGATAGCAGGGCACGGTGCTTGTCCTGGCTGCGGAATTCCTGTTAATGTGAATATGCTCCTTAGAGGAATCGAAGGAGAAGTTGTTCTTTTATTCCAAACAGGCTGTGGATATGTTGTTACCTCTCCATATCCGAAGAGTTCTTTCAGAGTAACCTTTATTCATAATCTGTTCCAAAACGGTGCAGCGACTCTTTCCGGTTTGGTAGAAATGTTCCATGAAAGACAAAGAAGAGGAGAATTGCCGCAGGGAGATAACTTTACATTTATTATGATCAGTGGAGACGGTGGTCTGGATATTGGTATCGGACCAGCTATCGGTGCTGCCCTTAGAAACCACAGAATGATTATTATGGAATATGACAATGGCGGCTATATGAATACAGGATATCAATTATCCTATACCACTCCACGGGGAGCAAGAAGTTCTACTTCCCATGTAGGAAAAGCTCAGGCAGGAAAAGCGACTTTCCATAAAGATACACCACAGATTTTTGCGGCTACCAATATTCCATATGTGGCAACCGTTGCAGAAAGCAATCCAACAGACTTTATTAAAAAGGCTGCAAAGGCTCAAAAATATGCCAATGAATACGGCTTAGCCTTTATCAAAGCCCTTTCTGCTTGTCCGCTGAACTGGAACGACAATCCAAGATATGAAAGAAGCGTAATCGATGCTGCAGTAAACTGCTGCTACCATCCGCTTTATGAAATAGAAGAAGGTATTACCACCATTACTTACAATCCAGAAGAGCGCAACAAGAAGATCCCTGTAATCGACTGGCTGAAAATGATGGGAAGAACAAAACATCTTGCAAAGCCGGAGTATGAAGATATCGTAAACAGCATACAACAAGAAGTAGATAGAAGATGGGAAAGACTAAAGGCTCGCCATGAGAGTCCTGTACTATAAACCAACTCGAAAGAGTTGGTTTTTTCAATAATTTTCAATAAATGATGTACCTGATTCATCACTTATGCTATTATATAAAGTAAATCATTGCTTTAACAAGGCTTTAGAGATAAAATCGAGAGGAAGATACCATGAAGATAAGAACAATCCTAGCATTTATTCTCGTTAGTGCTATCTTAGCAGGATGTACCTCTAATACCGCTTCTCTTCCAAAATCCGATGAACAACCTGGTGTAGAAATACCCATAGAACAGCGTGTAGAAGAACCAACTGAAAAAGAGGAAGAGGAGTTAGCAGAAGAAGAAAATAAAACAGAACAAGAAGAAGAGAAGGAAAAAGAAACAGACTCAGAAATTATAGAGGAACCGAAAGAAGAACCAAAAGAAGAGTCAAAAGAAGAACCAAAAGAAACTCCTAAAGAAGAGCAAAAACCAGTACAAAAACCTGCCAAAGAGACCTCTTCCCTTTCCAATGCTAAAAAGTCCTGGTGGTTTAAAAGAAATTCGGATCACTTGCCTCCGGGCGCTCAAAGTGAAATAGATCTGGCAAAATATGATGCCTATTATCTAGGCAATACTAAAGAAAAAAAGATATACCTTACCTTTGATGAAGGCTATGAAAACGGATATACCCCTAAAATATTAGACATCTTAAAAGAGCATAATGTACAAGCTGCCTTTTTTGTAACCAAGCCCTACATTAAAAGTCAGCCGGATCTGGTTAAAAGGATGGTAAATGAAGGCCATTTAGTGGGCAATCATTCCGTAAGCCATCCCAGCCTTCCTGATAAAAATAAGGAAGAAGTAGAATATGAAATTCTTGAAACTGCAAGATATTTTGAAGAAATAACCGGCACCCCTATGCCTTTATTCTTTAGACCTCCGGCAGGAGAATACAGTGAGAGAACTCTTCAAATTACAAAGGACTTAGGCTATAAGACGATATTCTGGAGTATGGCTTACAAAGATTGGGATGTAAATAATCAGCCGGGAAAACAGGCGGCATATGAGCATATAGTACAAAACCATCATCCGGGAGCTATCATTCTTCTCCATGCCGTATCCTCATCCAATACGGAAGCTTTGGGAGATATGCTTAAATATTTAAAAGATAAAGGTTATACCTTTGCTTCTTTAAATGAATTATAGTCATTATGGTATGGTTCGTTTTTATATCTCATGGTATAATTTCATTTGGTGTAGAGGATAAACATTATTTTAATATACTTTAATTTATTTTAAGGAGGATAAAAATGAAAAATATAGTTTTTGATTATTCTAATTCCGGTATTTCTAAAGAAGAAATACAGCATTCAAAGTGGCAGTTAGAAAGTGCTCATAAAATACTTCACGCGAGAACTGGCTCAGGTAATGACTTTTTAGGATGGATTGATCTTCCTTATGACTATGATAAAGAAGAATTCGAAAGAGTTAAAAAGGCAGCTCAAAAAGTTAGAGAAAACTCTGATGTATTTATTGTAATTGGTATTGGTGGTTCTTATTTAGGTGCCAGAGCGGTTATTGAGGGCTTAAATCATTCTTTCTACAATATGCTTCCAAAGGAAAAAAGACAGGCACCGGTAATCTACTTTGTTGGAAACAATATAAGCGGTACATATGTAACTCATCTTTTAGAACTGATTGAAGGCAAAGATGTAAGCATCAATGTTATTTCCAAATCAGGTACTACAACAGAGCCGGGTATTGCATTCAGAATCTTTAAAAAATACCTGGAAGAAAAGTACGGAAAAGAAGGCGCAAAAGAAAGAATCTTTGCAACTACTGACAGACAAAGAGGAGCCCTTCGCAAATTAGCTGATGAAGAAGGCTATGAAACCTTTATCATTCCTGATGATGTAGGAGGACGTTTTACAGTTCTGACTCCTGTAGGATTACTGCCTATTGCCGTTAGCGGAATAGATATCGATCAATTAATGGCAGGAGCAAAGGATGCAAGGGAAGAATATCAAGTAGAAGACTTTGAAAACAATCCTGCTTACCAATATGCTCTGATCCGCAACATTTTATATAAAAGAGGAAAATCAACAGAAATTTTGGTAAACTATGAACCAGCCCTTCACTACATTTCAGAGTGGTGGAAACAACTTTATGGAGAAAGTGAAGGCAAGGACAATAAAGGAATTTTCCCTGCTTCTGTAGACTTTTCAACAGATCTTCATTCCTTAGGACAATACATCCAGGACGGAAGAAGAAATCTCTTTGAAACCGTAATCAATGTTGAAACACCTAAATGTGATATTACCTTAGAAGCAGAAGAAGAAGACTTAGACGGATTAAACTACCTTGCTGGCAAGACCATGGACTTTGTAAACAAAAGAGCNTTTGANGGAACACTTCTTGCCCATGTGGACGGNGGTGTACCAAATCTTGTAATCAATGTTCCGGAATTAAACGAATATTATGTTGGAAAACTTCTTTACTTCTTTGAAAAAGCTTGTGGTATAAGTGGATATATCTTGGGAGTAAATCCTTTTGATCAACCGGGAGTAGAAGCTTATAAAAAGAATATGTTTGCACTTCTCGGAAAACCAGGTTATGAAGAATTGAGAAACGAATTAATGAAGAGAATTAAATAAAAAAGTAGGGTAAATTTACCCTACTTTTTTACAAAAGAAGGTGTCATATGAGTAAAGAACAAAGGAAACAGGAAATTATAAAAATTTTAAAAGCTTCTAATAAGCCTGTAAGCGGAGGCTATCTTGCAGAAAAACTTAATGTCACAAGGCAAGTGATTGTTCAGGACATTGCCCTTTTGCGAGCGGAAAACATTAATATTATGGCCACTGCCAGAGGGTATATCTTCTACGGGGAAGAAAATCTGTCCCATAAAAGGGCTGTTACTGTATGCCATGGCAAAGAAGAAATCGAAGACGAATTAACTGCCATTGTAGATCTTGGGGGAAGAGTTCTGGATGTGATTATTGAACATCCGATTTATGGACAAATCACAGGAAATCTGATGATTGAATCCCGAAGAGACATAAAAGAATTCATGGAAATAATGCAAAAAAATAATACAGTACCTTTGCTTAGACTTACCAATAAAATTCATATGCATACCATAGAAGCTAAAAGTGAAAAAATATTAGACGAAATTGAAGAAAAATTAAAGCAAAAAGGCTATTTATACCTTGAATAATGATGGATGAAGTAAATTTTACACGAGAACGGTCGAACCGTTCTCGTGTTTTTACATTTTTATACAGACATTTTGAATTTAATATTGAGTTGTTACTTGTGAAATGATATAATAAATTCATAAGACTTATATTAGAAGGGGGAATGACTTTGGAGCAAAAAGATAAAAGAGATATTTCTTTAGAAAGAGCTCAGGTATTAAAAGAGAGAATAGATGATTATTTAATCAAACAGGAATCTATTCCGACAGGTTTAAAAAATGAAGAATACATACAAGAAAACAAGTACCGTATTATGAAAGTACTTGGAGCAACCAATGAGCAATGGGACGATTGGACCTGGCAGGTTTCTAACAGAATTACAGATGTTGAAACGCTGTCAAAGATTTTAAACCTCTCAGAGGAAGAAAAAAACCAAATCGAACTAGTCGGGAAAAAATACCGTTGGGCGGTATCGCCTTATTATGCCAGCTTAATGGATCCTAATGATCCTTCGTGCCCCATTAGAAAGCAAGCCATTCCTTCCATAGAAGAGCTGGCAGAAGGGGGAGAAGCGGACCCCATGGGTGAGGAATTCACTTCTCCGGTAGAGGGAATGACCAGAAGATATCCCGACAGGCTTATTATAAAAGTAACCAATCAATGTGCCATGTACTGCAGGCATTGTCAAAGACGGCGATGCATAGGGCAACAGGATTTAGCCCTTCCAAAAGAAGATTTGATACGATGCATACAATACGTAAGAGAGCAAAAAGAAATAAGAGATGTTCTAATTACTGGGGGAGATGCACTTCTTCTTTCTAATGAAAGGCTTCATTGGATCTTATCGGAGCTTTCAGAAATCCCTCATGTGGAAATGGTTCGTATAGGAAGCAGAACTCCCGTAACCATGCCTCAAAGAATAACCGATGAACTTTGTGAAATTCTTAGTAAATTCCCACCTATTTATCTTAACAGCCACTTTAATCATCCATTAGAAGTTACACAAGAAACCAAAAAAGCAGCCGATAAACTCTGCCGAGCAGGCGTTGTACTGGGTAATCAGGCAGTACTTCTAAGAGGAATCAATGACGATGTTCACGTGATGAAGAAACTAAACCATGAATTGCTTAAAATAAGAGTAAAACCCTATTATATTTTCCATCCTAAAGAAGTTATAGGGACCGGACACTTTAGTGTAAAAGTTCAAAAAGGCATAGAAATTATGGAATACCTTAGGGGTTATACTTCAGGTTTAGCCGTACCTACCTATATTATCAACGCACCAAAAGGAAAAGGAAAAACCCCAATTTTACCGAACTATATCGTTTCCTGGGGAGAAAACTCTGTAAAGATTCGTACTTGGGAAGGAGAAATATTGGATTATCCTAATTAGGCTAGGACAGTTGCCTTTCCAGTTGAAAATATCTCCACAGGCTGTATTTGATTCCAGAGGAAATAATATCCGCCATTTGCATCACTAAAGACAAACGGGTGTTTTGAAGAATGATCATATCCATAAATCCGCTGAAATTAACGATTCCCGTAATAAACAAGTCTCCAACGGGAGGGAGATTCTTTTGGACTCCTGCTCCCGGCTTAATAGAGCCTTCACCCAGTGTAATATAGCCTATATGATCCATTTTTCCAAGGCAGGCATCTATTGCAATAATAAGAGCCTTAGGATGTTTTTCGTCAATCATTTCAAGGGTTTCAGATAAATTTTTAGCATGAACCGGTTGATCCAGTGTACCGTATACAAATACATTAGGATAAGATATATGCTTTAACTTATAGCCTATAAGAGGCCCTAAACTGTCACCGGTCGCTCGATCCGTTCCGATACATAAAATTACAGCCCCGTTATAAAGGGGTATTTTTTTTGAAAAATATTGATAAAAGGCATCGCTGAATTCTTTAAAAGGATATGGAGCATTGATATTTATGTAAGTTTGAGAAATAGTATGTTTTTGTTGGAACAGCACATAATTACCACCTTTATGGGAAATAGTTATTCTTTAGTTTTCCATTTTTGAGAGCAATTATTTCAATTTATTGGTGGTAAATATTACAAATAGATAATTGTGTTTTTTTGGTGAAAAACCAAGATAAAAAAATTAAGACCCTCGACATGAATTTCTAAAAAATGTAAATTGGCTGTGATAATATATCCTCAAATAGGAATTATATGTACGAGGGGGATGAAATATGAGTGAGTTTTTTTATGGGCCAACGGATTCTTTCGATGAAATCGAAGAATTAGAAGAGATAGAGGAAAATAAACGCTCTTTTTTAGATAATGCGAAGCTCATAGGAGATACACCGACAGGAATTCAGGTTTATTTGGAGGATTATGTATATACCTACTTATATCAGTACGCTAAGCTGAACAGAGGAGAAGAAAAAGGAGCAGCGCTTGTTGGGTATTATACGGAAGAATTCGGAGAAAAGATGGCGATCATTAGTGGAGCCATTCAGTTTAAGCATTCTCTGTCTGAAGATAGGGTGCTTCTTACAGATGAAGTCATGAATGAAGTAAGAGCAAAGTTGAACAAATATTTTCCTGATTGCGAACTTATGGGATGGATGCATACCCAGCCGGGGTATGGGATATTTCTTACTACCCAGGATATTCGCCTTCAAAAGCAGTTTTTTGGGAAGCCCTATCAAACATTAATGATCATTGATCCCATCGAAAATATAGAGGCATTCTTCCTATGGGATAAGGAAGAAGTACGATCTGCCGAGGGGTATTATATTTATTATGAAAAAAACGAGCAGATGCAAAATTACATGGTAAACCACAAGGTAGGGGTCTCCAATGAAGAATTGCAGGAAAAAGAAGACGTAGTTATCCATTTTAGGAAAAAAGATAGGGCAAAAAGGCAGGAAATTCAAAACAAAAAGATCACCCGATTGGTTGTTTCTTTAAGTGTCGTATTGTTTTTAATGTGCGTTTCTATGGCAGTGGGACTCATTCAAAATAGGGAACGGCTCGCCAGGTTAGAGACCGAGCTTAACCACATGGACAAAAATTACACGAATCTATTAAGTCAGCTGCAAGAAAAGGATG
>JGI24712J26585_10001323_pt1 | contig 21201 bp, 17 predicted proteins | sample BioPla3DNA2_FD_26585 | JGI IMG/M metagenome (IMG submission 26585) | reverse complement strand
TTCAAAGTGAGAGTTGCTCCGGGCAGCTCTTCCCCGGTGGTAGCGTCCTTCTTGCTGATCTCGGTTACGGTCAGCTCATCGATCATCTCCGCTTTGTTTGTTACACCATGCGCGCCTTCGACCTTGAACTCTACATCTTGACAGAGTGCATAACCTAAGGGAGCGAGGTCTTCCGTCAGGACATAGGTTTTGTCCTGGTGCAGCCCCCTGATTATATGCGGCTCCTCTGTTGAAACCCAGGTCTCGATTACATCACCGGACTCTTTTTCTTTCAAAGTGAGAGTTGCTCCGGGCAGCTCTTCCCCGGAGGTAGCGTCCTTCTTGCTGATCTCGGTTACGGTCAGCTCATCGATCATCTCCACTTTGTTTGTCACACCCTGCGCGCCGTCGACCGTAAACTCCACATCTTGGCAGAGCGCATAACCTAAGGGAGCGAGGTCTTCCGTCAGGACATAGGTTTTGTCCTGGTGCAGGCCTCTAATTATATGCGCCTCCTCTGTTGAGACCCAAGTTTCGATTACATCACCGGTCTCCTTCTCTTTGAGGGTGAGAGTAGCGCCGGGCAGCTCCTCTCCGGTAGTAGCGTCCTTCTTGCTGATCTCGGTGAGTGTTTGCTCGTTGGAGATCTTAATTTCTTGCGTTAGGGATGCCGATCCAGACTCGTCACCGGATAAAGTTACATTTGTTTCTTGCGTCGGAGTATAACCAAGCGGTGCCTTGATTTCTGAGACTGTATATTTACCCTGTGGTAGAGGAGTAGATTCAGCAATTCCTCTCGGATCGGTAGTGATTCTCATAATAGCTTTCTGATTTTGTCTAATCTCAAAAGACGCACCGGCTAAGGGCTTTTGATCTTCGCCCGTCTTTGTAATCCTAATCTTGATTTGCTGCGGTATATTTTTCAGAGGTGTTGTGTAATACACATTATTGGTCTCACCGCCCTTGATCTGAATCTGCCTGGGCGTGGAATCCAAGACATAGCCCCGAGGTGCTTTTGTCTCAGTAAGCGTGTAAATACCCTCCTCGAGTTGCGGTGAAGAATAGGTTCCTGAGTTCAAGGTGAAATTAAGAACGGTATTGCCTTTGCTGTTCTTCAAATTAAACTGTGCTCCGCTGAGTTCAGCCCCCGCATCATCTGTTTTTTTCAGTCTAAAAGCACCGGTAGCCGGAATGGGGTCAAGGCGAACAGTTGCAACTTTGGGAGTAGGGATAGCGGCAGTGATGATGGGCTGTCTCCAGATACCTCCGGTAATTGTCACAAAATAGAATCTGGAAATACCTTGATACTGATGTAAGCGGTTTAATCTAACAGTGCCGCCGGCGAAGTCCTTAGTCGCAGTGAGGTTCAATTTGTTGCCGGAAATTGTCGCCGACAAGCCGGCAGGGAGATCAGTAACTGTATACTCATTTAATATCGCCTTCGTATCAGTTAATGCCAGTGATCCTCCGACAGTGATCTCATGGCGCGAGCCGTGAAAGCTGGGATCTTCCTTTAAATAGGAATTGATTTTCTTTAATATGGCAGCTTTCCAATTATTGTATCCTGCCAATGAGACACCAGGCCCGCTGGCAGCGATGATTTCCATATCCGTAGCTTCCTGACCGACATAGATTTTCGTGTAAAATGCATCTGCTTTAGACTTGGCGGACAGCTCCCAGCCGTAAATTGTCGCCAACTCGATATTTCTTTGCTTGGTTGCGTTCAAATTATGAAGCCTGGCGGGAATAATGCTGTAGCTATCGCTGCCTGCACCATAATTACGACCATTTTCACTTAAAATATAGGGATTGAGGCAATAGCTTATGTCTGAATCCATTCTAATAACGGTTAGAGAAGTGTAATGATCGGATTCTGATCCGTACAGACCGGCGGGCAGACGAAAAGTGTATTTGAAATCCTTATCCAGCTCGACATAGGAAATCGCCGCAGCAACAAAAGTGCTGAAATATAATAATGTTATCAACAGTGCCAAAAATGCAGAGAATAATTTTTTCTTCACCTTAAAATACTCCTAGAATTTAATGAGCGGCAAACTTTCACAAGCAGTATTTGCTGTTTACATGCATCCGCATTTTGATTATGTGATGGCTGGCCGGAGCAAATAGAACAGACAGCTCGGCAACTTGAGACAGTGATCGACATCGGACTACCGCAGTACGTGATAAATCATTAAAAATGCCCGCGAGATAAATCTAAAGTCGGAAGCTAAAACCTCTAAGCATTGACAGATTTTAGACTCGCATATATTGTTGGTATGATGTTTTACCTAGTTTTTACAATGATTTAATCGCGGTATTATCTTAATTTCCTAAGCTGGATTGGGAGCTAATTGGCTCCTTAAGTTGTAAATCTATGGAGGAAAACATGAAAAAAACAAAAATCTTTGTAATTATGCTTCTGGTAGCTGCGTTGTTTGCCGGACTGGTTGCCTGCAGTGACAAGAAGACAGATGAAACCAAAGCACCCACAACAGAGGCTGAAGCTACTGATGCGCCTGAAACAGAAGCAGCTACAGAAGCTCCTACGGAAGCTCCTACAGAAGCTCCCACAGAAGCTCCTACTGAGGCGCCTGCTGCTGCTCTAACCGGTGCAATACACGTTTATTCGCGCGATGCTGCATCCGGAACCAGAGGTGCTTTTGAAGAGCTGGTGGGATTCGAGGGCGAACTCACTGACGATGCTATCGTCACTGATTCAAACGGAGATATGGCAGCTAAGGTCGGAGCCGATCAGTATGCTATTGGCTATGTTTCATTAACAACAGATTTTGCTGCTAATAATATTAAGGCCGTCAGCTATGAAGGCGTTGAGCCGACACAAGAGAATGTGCTGAGCGAGGCCTATACGCTGGCACGTCCCTTTAACTACGTTACCCGTGCCGCAGGTGATTTCGGTGATGACAAGAAAGAGCAACTCGTCAAAGCTTTCATAGCTTTCTTGACCGAGAGTGCTGAGGGCGCCAATGCGATTAGTTCTGCCGGCGGCATTGTTGATGCAGCTGGTAAGAAGCCCTGGGCCGATCTGAAAGCCGATCATCCGATAGTTGATGAGGATAATTCCGGTATTGAGCTGGTCACAGTAGGATCTACCTCAGTCGAAAAGGCGATCCGGGCTGCCCTGGAAACTTTCCAACCCATGGCTGGTAACTTTACCTTCAAGATGAGCCATGCCGGTTCCGGTGAAGGTCCTGCAGGAACTGTCGGCGCTGAAAAAGACTCCGCGAAAAAAGGTGATATCGGCTTTACTTCCCGTCCCTTTAAGGATACTGAAGATGTGAGCCAGAGCATGAGCAATGGCACTTTCTGTCTTGACGCCGTCGTTATATGCGCACAGGTTGACAATCCGATCGCAAATCTCAATAAGGACACTGTTGCAGCGATTTTCAAAGGCGAAGTCGCAAATTGGGAAGACATCAAGTAGGCTCGGATTTCTCTTTGAAACTACTTGATTATCATTGGTAATCAAATGGATAAGGAAAAAAAGACAATTCAAGCTAGATTAGATTCGTTCCATAGCCGTAAATTATGGCAAGATAAAATTATGAAGAAGATTTTTCAAGGCAGTGCAATACTGGCTGCCTTGATGATCTTCTTCATCAGTTATTTCGTAATTTCCAGAGGCATTCAGCCCTTCCTGTCGTCCTACGGCGACGAACAGCAATCGCTGATTGCCTTTATTTCTGGGGACAGATGGCGCCCTGATATCTCGCCGCCGGTCTTCGGTGTCGGGTTTATCATTATCAACACACTGTTGACTTCTTTGGGAGCGGCAGTGCTGTCTTTCCCCATTTCTGTTTTAACAGCACTCTTCATTGCAAAGATCGCTCCGCCGAAAGTACGGGCTGTGCTGACTACTATTGTTGAGCTCCTGGCCGCCATACCATCGATTGTATACGGTGTTTTTGCCGCCGGAACTATTACCGGCCTGGTCAAGGATGTGGGCAATATTTTCGGCATCAACACATACGGCGGTAATTCCATGTTTGCAGTGATCATCCTGCTGGCTATTATGATCTTTCCGACAATTACTTCTCTGTCGGTTGTCGCCATCAGCGCAGTTGATCGCAGTTTGGAATTAGGCTCGATTGCCCTGGGCGCCTCACAGATGGAAACCAATTTCAAAGTAGTACTCACTTCCGCTAAATCCGGCATTTTTGCCGGTCTGGCACTCGGTTTGGGCAGGGCCTTTGGCGAGGCGACGGCAGTTTCGATGGTGGCAGGAAACCGCATGGTCGGACCGACCTGGAATCCGTTCGATATTACCCGTACTTTGACCAGCACGATTCTGAGCGGTATGCATGAGACCTCACCCGGTCTGGATTATGACATGCGTTTTTCAGTGGGTATCATCCTTCTGCTGGTAATACTGGCGACTAATTTCATGATTCAGGTCATCAAAAGGAAAGTCGGAGGTGTAACGCATGAATAAAGCGCGACGCAGAAAAGATATCATGCGCACATCTGTCACTTGGATCTCCGCCGCTCTGGCGGTTTTGGTCTTGACTTCAATTTTTGTTTTTGTGTTTAAGCGTGGTGCCGGAACTTTCAGCTGGTCGATGCTGAAAGATGATTATTGGTCCAAGAATTATCTGGTAGCTTTTGGCGATGTGCCTGCTAATGATTTTGCACTGCCTGATGCGGATAATGAAGATGAGTTTTTCTCTCGCAAGTTCGGTTTCGGGCTGGCCGACAGTGTAGATAAGGAAAATAATCAACTGATGGTGGTGACGACTATCTCAGCAATGTCTCCGCTACATGAGGGTACTATCACTACCGCCGGTCCGGATCAGGGCAAAGTAATGGCGATTCCTCTGGATGCGAGAATCAGGCGGATTGATTATCTGGATCAGGATAATAACGTCAAAAGTACCGGCTTGCTGGGACAAGACCACTCCGCGGAGGGCGCGATTGGGCGCCTGGAGCAAGAAGCCACTGCCATCAGAGAGATATATTTTCAGAGTACCGGCGGCGGCATCAGAGGCTCCATCATTGCAACTCTGATGTTAATTGGTTTAACTTTGCTGTTTTCTTTACCTCTAGGTATTTCAGCAGCAATTTATCTGCACGAAGTTGCCCCTCGAAACAAAGTGACCGACTGGATTCGGGCAGCTGTAGAGATGCTGGCCGGTGTACCGTCGATTATCTTCGGTCTGATGGGCGTTTCCATGCTGTTTAGAGTTACCAATTTGTTTGGAATTACAACCCAGAGTGTCCTACTGGGTTCATTTACCATGACCATCATGCTACTGCCCCTGATTATGAGGCAAACGGAAGAAGCATTGATAGTTGTTCCCAGCAGTTTGAGAATGGCCAGCTTATCCCTCGGTGCTTCTACGACACAAACTATTTTTAAAGTAGTATTGCCCAATGCTTTGCCCGGGATTCTCAGCGCTACTCTCCTGTCGATGAGCCGTATTATTGGTGAATCGGCCGCCTTGATTTTTACTATGGGTACCGCTATCTCCGACTCACCGAAGATCTCACAGGGTGCTACTACCTTAGCGGTACACATCTGGACCGTGATGGCAGGAGAACAGCCGAATTTTGAGCTGGCAACTGCTATTTCACTGTTGATCCTGGTCTTGGTTTTAGGCTTGAATATAACCGTCAAGTTATTGACATATCGTATAAACAAGAAATGGCAGGTGTAAAATGCTGGCTTTCAAGGTTGAAAACTTAAATCTCTGGTATGAAGATAATCACGCGCTGATCGATGTTTCTATGGATGTTCCACGGAATCAGGTTACCGCCCTGATCGGGCCTTCCGGCTGTGGCAAGTCAACTTTGCTGCGCTGCTTCAATCGTATGAACGATCTGATTCCCAAAACTAAAATCACGGGAAAAATCCTGATGAAAGGCGACGTAGAAATTCGTGATCCCTCGGTTGATGTTGTCAAACTGCGGACAGATGTCGGCATGGTGTTCCAGAGTCCTAATCCTTTCCCCATGAGCATTTTCGACAATGTTGCCTACGGACTGCGTTGTCAGGGAATCAAAGACAAAAAGCAGCTTAGTGCGACAGTTGAGAGATCCCTGCGACAAGCAGCGCTTTGGGATGAGGTCAAGGACAGCTTGCAGCGCAATGCCTTAAAGTTGTCCGGCGGTCAACAGCAGAGACTGTGTATTGCCAGAGCCATTGCTCTAGAACCCAGCGTTCTCCTGATGGATGAGCCGACATCCGCCCTGGACCCCATTGCCACTGCTAAAATAGAAGATCTGATGCAGTCCTTAAAACAGATGTATACTATAGTTATAGTAACGCATTCCATGAGCCAGGCTGCCAGAATCAGTGATCAGACCGCATTCTTCCTTTTGGGTGAATTAATTGAAGTCGGTCCTACTGCTGATATCTTCCAAGTGCCAAAGGACAAACGGACAGAGGACTATATTTCTGGCAAATTCGGTTAATATATATAGCTACAACAGTGGCTTAAGAGCATTTTTAGAAGACGAGGTATCGACATGACGTCAAGACAAGAATTTCAGAATGAGATTCGCTATTTACATGAGCAAATCATCCGGATGGGAGCTGCCGTAGAAAAAGCATTAACGCTGGCTACTGATGCCCTTTTCCTGGAGGACGGTGAACTAGCCAAGCAGGTAATAGCCGGGGATGATTTGATCGATGAACAGGAAAGGGAAATTGACCGCCAGTGCGTCCGCCTGATTGCACTGCAGCAGCCTGTGGCGCGGGACCTCCGTGATGTGACCTCAAATCTTAAGTTGATCACTGACCTGGAGCGAGTTGCCGATCATGCTGTCGAAATTTCCGGTTATGCCCTGAACTTGCAAGAGATGGGCAACACCATCACTATCCCACCGGATCTGATCCGGCTGGCAGAACTGACGAGGCAGATTCTGCGTGCCGCGCTGGATTCCTATGTTTCGCGTGACAAAACCAAGGCCGCCCTGACTATTCAGATGGAACAACCTATCGATGAAATCTATCAAAAGGTATCTGCCGGTCTGATTGAACAGATGAAGAACAAGAGCGGGGCAATGAATATCCTTGCTGAGCTGCTCCTGGTCAGCAAGAATTTTGAACGGGCAGCCGCCCATGCACAAAATGTTGCTGAATGGGTGATATACTATATAGACGGGCGTCACGCTCATTATCTTGAAGAGGAGGGCCAGCTAGAAATAGAGAATGACGATGGCTAAGCCTAAAATTATTATTGTTGAAGACGATGCCGTAATCGCAGAACTGATCCAGTACAATCTGCAAACTGAAAATTATGATACCTTGGTTTTTGATTCCGGTCAGGAGCTTTTCTTGGCTCTGGAAGGGCGGAATCTAGAGCCTCTGCTGTTTATTCTGGACATCATGTTGCCCGGTATGGACGGTTTTGCCATCTGTACCCGTCTGCGCAATATACCTGCATTTGCGGAAACCCCAATTCTGATGCTTACGGCCCGGAGCGCCGAACAAGACAAGGTCAAGGGTCTTGATCTGGGTGCGGACGATTATCTAACTAAACCCTTTGGCATCCGGGAGCTACTCTCACGCGTCAAAGCCCTTCTCCGCCGTTCCTATATTCCGCGCACCGAGCTAGCTGTCACTGAAGACACAACTGAAGTTGCCATACCGACCTCGGACGGGAAAACCCGGACTAACCTTATCGCCTTCGACAAAATACTCTTAGATGATGCCAGACACCAGGTTTACAAGGACGGCGCTCCCATAACAATGACCAATCGTGAATATGAATTGCTGAAATTCCTGATGCAGAACCGCGGCATTGCTTACAGCCGCGATGATCTGCTCAATCATGTCTGGGGCTATGACTTCGCCGGCGAAACCAGAACCGTCGATGTTCACATCCGGCAGCTCAGGCGCAAGATAGAGGATGACAGTGCGAACCCGGTCTATATTGAAACTGTAAGGGGACGCGGTTACCGTTTCGCTGATGACAAATGAGAAAGCGGCTTATCACACTGATTATCGCTGTTGTGTTGGCCGCTATACTTATCACAGGCGGCGCCGGTTTTGTGCAACTGAGTAGAGTAAACCAAGCGGCGGAAAAGCAATATCTGGCAGCCGCCGCTATTTCTTTGGCTCGAGATATTAATAATGGTATTCCTTATGCGAAGGCATTCGCTGACGTTGTAGATTCTTTTGCCAAAAATCCCGATGTTATCGGCTCGGAACATATGTCTGATACCGAGCCGGAATTTGTGGAAAGAATACTACGGGCCACGATCATCTCTGAAACTGGCGAGGTGCTGTATGACAGTGAGGGGAATACGGCCGGCCTGGACAATCATGCTAATCGAGAAGAAGTCAGACTGGCGCTGAAGAACAAGCAGAGCGCCGTCTCAATTAGAAAAAGCCAGACCCTGAATCAGAAGCTGATGTACTATGCGCTATACAATCGGGAGCAGGACAATATCATTCGGATTTCCTCACCGCTTGCTTCACTCTCTTCCAATCTGGTCAGCTTTGCCTCGGTGATCTTTGTCACTATGATTCTCGCCGCTATCCTGTTGATTATGATTGCTCTGACCAATCTGCGCAACATTACCAAACCTTTGCATCAGCTGGAAGAGGCAGCGCTGGCGCTGCGGCAGGGCGATTATTCCACCAGAATACCGGATGTTCATCTTGATACCAGCGATCTGCGGGAACTGTCGTTGGCTTTTAATGAAATGGCCTATGCCTGGCAAGACAGCCACCGCAAACAGGAAGAAAATGCAGCTCATCTGAGTGCAATCCTTAATAGCATCCAGGATCTGATTATAGTGGTCGATGAATATGATTGGGTGCTGTCTCTCAATCAGAGGGCACTGACCGCCTTTGGCCGTTCGCTTCAGCCTTCGGAATCTTCCTGCCCACTGATCTTACTGACTCAGGATACCAGAGTTGAAGATTTGGCTGCCCGAGCCAGGCTTGAGGGCAAGAGCATCAAAACACAGATGACTCTCCGCATGCCCTATGGTTCGCGCAGGTTCCGGCTGGTAGCCTCTCCGGTTCAGACCGATCCCGCTCGTGGCATCATTGTGCTGAGCTTTACCGATATTACGGACTCCTATCAGGCAGAAGAGATGCGCTCTGAATTTGTCGCCAATGTCACCCATGAATTGCGCTCTCCGCTGACCTCAATTCGCGGCTTCATAGAGACCTTGCGCAGCAAGCAGGATCTCGAGCTCGAAACGGTGCAGCATTTTATCAATATTATTGATGTAGAGGCTGAAAGACTGGAATATCTAATTAATGACATTCTCTTTCTCTCCGCCATTGAAAATGATGCTACAGATCGCCATATTACCGATTTCGATCTCAGCGAGTTAATTGACGAAGTAGTGGTTTTGTTCGATGATTATGCCCACGATAATAAGGTTTACCTGCTGCCGGAGCTAGATGATTCTGTCCTTAATGTCCGGGCGGATAGAGACCGGATCAAGCAGATACTGATCAATTTGATCGATAATGCCATCAAGTATAATGAAGAAGGCGGTAAAGTCTGGATTACAGTGCGCGATGCTACGGAAAGCGAGCAATATGCCGCAGAGGCCGATGAAGCGGAGATTAGCTATTCTGATGCTGACAGATGTGCGATCCCTCGCCTGCGCATGATCGTTCTGACGGTACGCGATACCGGACTGGGTATTCCTGCCGACCAGCTGGAGCGCCTCTTCGAGCGCTTTTACCGCGTCGAGCGCAGTCGTTCACGCGAATTGGGAGGTACCGGATTAGGACTATCCATTGTCAAGCATATTGCCCGCCTCTATCAGGGCTATGCCACAGTCGAAAGCACCTTAGGCGAAGGCAGTACCTTCCGTGTCTTTCTCAGAATCGGCATTTAAGCACTTAACCGTATTGAAATAGCAACTATCCGGACGCAGGAAAGGATAGAGCGATCCTATTCAATCTCTCAGGATAAATTCTTAAATATTCAATACTGCCATAGCAATGTTGAAGTAGATAATTAGACCCAACACATCGACAATAGTGGTGATCATTGGCGAGGCCATGGTTGCCGGGTCCAGTCCCACCTTTTTGGCTAGAATTGGCATGATAGCACCACAAATCTTGGCAAAAATTACAATCATGACCAAGGCTAAGGAAACCGTCAGGGCCAGAGCAAAATTATGACCGTAAGATATATAAATGCGCAGGAAATTGACAGCCGACAAAGCCAAACCTGCAATAATACCAATCCTGAATTCTTTCCAGATTACTTTGCCTAGGTCGCGGAATTGTATCTCACCCAGCACCATACTTCGAATCACAATCACGCTGCTCTGGGCGCCGGAATTGCCTCCGGTGCCTGTCAGCATGGGAACAAAAGATACCAGGACCGGTAGAGCGATAAAGACATGTTCATAATGCTCGAGAATTATACCGTTGATCATGCCCGAAACCATTAGGACCAGCAACCAGACCATGCGGTGGCTGGCAAGTGACCAGACTGATGTCTTTAGATAAGGTTTTTCCGATGGGCGCAAACCGGCCATTTTTGCCATATCTTCTGTGGCCTCTTGGCGCACAACGTCCAAAATGTCGTCGATGGTGACAATGCCTACCAAGCGGTTCTCCTTGTCCACTACCGGCAAAGCGATCAGATCATAATCAGTAAAGATATTAGTTACCTCTTCCTGGTCTGTATCAACTTCAACTGAGATCACATTCTCTTCCATCACCTCACTGATCATCTGTTCATCATCAGCTAATAAAAGCTGACGCACTGAGACAACACCGATCAATCGCCTAGTCGGATCAGAAATATAGCAGGTATAGATTGTTTCCCGGTCGGCACCGTGAGTTCGGATATACCTGATCGCTTCAGCTACCGTGTAAGAAGGGTGAAGCATGACATATTCCGAGGTCATGATACTACCGGCAGTGTCTTCTTCGAACTTCATATAATGATTGAGCAGCTTTCTGGTATCAGGTGTGGCCAGGCTTAAAACTCTATTGACAGCATTGGCAGGCAGTTCTTCCAAAAAATCTACGGCATCATCGGTGTAGAGCTCTTCAATAATGTCGGAGACTTCCTGGTCAGTAAAGGCAGTAACCAAAATACGGCGCTGATCGCTATCCATCATACTGAAGACCTCAGCAGCTTGCGGCTTAGGCAGTAAGCGGAAAATGATTGCAGCCTTATCCGGGCTATGTTCCTCGATAAATTCAGCCACATCTGCTTCGTGCAGCTCAGATAACTTCTGCTTGAGCGTGCGAAAATCGCGCCGTTCAAGTAATTCCAGCAACTCTTCAAATATTGCCTCTTCTATCATGCTCTACCCCCGATAGTAGAGAGAAGCAGGATGATCATTTTCAATTATGCGGAAATCTCTAATGCGTCAGAGAGAAGATCTTTGAGGCAGATAATACGGCAAATTACGCAGGCAGTATCATTAAATTCAAAATACTTCTCCGGGCAAGAGCCCATCTAGGTGACAATTGCGCCACGATCGATACTCATCTGACTCAGTTTTGCTGCATAAGTGAACATCCATCCGAACTCTCCCCCTTCAAAACATTTATTTTAAGCCATTCATAAGAATAGCACAGTGAAATCGACAGCTCAAGAGCTCAGGATAAACACACTAATTTAGCACGGAATACAGATTGCAACATTAAGTGAAACGCTTTCCCTGACAATGTAAGTCTGCTTTTTTAAAAATTATTCGCTCTAATTACTTTCTTTCTACTATAAAGCAGTTTCTTTTGCTATAGAGAAAAAGTGTTACGGTTTGACAGCTTGTGCTCTCAGTGACATAATTTACCGTAATTGAATAGAGCGCAATTAATGAGTGAATTAACGGTGTGAAAACCGAGGGAATCGGATGAGAGTTCCGAGCTATCCCAGTAACCGTGAAGCTGACGAAAGGACAATTTGCCACTACCAAATTAGGCGGGAAGGCGTCCGAGTAGAAAGAAGCTAAGCCGGGAGACCTGTTTACTCATCAGCTTCTGGGATTGAGTGAACAGCGCAGCCTTATTGCGTAAATCTAAGTTGCTTCTCAATCTGGAGGAGCAACTTTTTTGTTTGCTCTTTCTCTATTCAATAAACAGAGAAGGGAGATCTAAAATGAAATTCATCAGACTTTTGGCAACAGCATGTGTGATTGCTTTGCTACTGACCTGCCTGGCAGCTTGCGGGAAGAAGTCCACGCCGGAAACAACCGCTGCGCCAGGTACCGAGGATGCCCCCGCTGAGACTACGGCGGATATTCCCGAAACGACTGCTGAGGTCGCGGAGGAAACTACAGCGGAGGCTGCAACTGAGCCGGCTGAGGAGACAGAGACTGCTGATGCTGCAGAGGGCGCTATTACCGTAACAGACATGGTCGGTCGGGAGGTTACTCTGGCGGAACCGGCTACACGCGTTGTAGCATTGTCGGCCTCCGATTGTGAAATTATCTGTGCTCTCGGAGCAGGGGATACATTAGTCGGACGCGGTGAGTACTGTAACTATCCGGCTGAAGTTCTGGAGATTCCCAGCGTTGAATCCGGAGCAGAAACCAATATAGAGCAAATTATCGCCCTGGAACCCCAGATTATATTTATGAATAAAATGGCTCAATCCGAGGAAAAAGTTAATCAACTGGAGGAGGCTGGTGTCAAGGTCGTTATCTGTGATGCGGCAAATATTGAAGAGGTATACACTTCCATCGCTTTAATTGGTTCAGTAATGAACAAGAATGATGAGGCAAAGGCCGTGATTGAAGGAATGAAAGCCGATTTTGCAGAAGTGGCGGAACTTGCCACCGGTGATGGTACCGAGACTGTGTATTTCGAAGTATCCCCCTTGGAGTTTGGTTTGTGGACTGCGGGCAATGGCACTTTCATGAACGAGATTGCCAATCTGATAGGGCTGAAGAATTGTTTTGAAGATGTTGAAGGCTGGGGGGAAATCTCTGAAGAACAGGTTCTGGAGCGTAATCCTGATTATATTGTGACGATCAGCATGTATTTTGGCGAGGGTCCGACCCCTGTGGAGGAAATCCTCAGTCGCAAGGGCTGGGGAGATGTGACCGCAGTCAAGAACGAAGCTATTTTAAATCTGCAGAATGATGAACTTTCTCGTCCGGGTCCCCGCCTGGCAGAGGGTGCGAAATTGCTGTATGAATTTGTCTATGTGACAATGGCGCAAAAAAAGGCCGCCTAATACATAACAGAGGGAGGAAGCCTCTTGTTTCCTCCCTCTGGACTGTTTGTTGGAGGATACAGGCTTGACTCGTTCGCAGGAATCTTTTCGGCCGCGGGATTTTTTGCTTTTCGGCATGACTACTGTGGCTGTCTTCGCGTTGTGTGTCTGCGTCGGCAGTGTCAGCATCCCTCTAAAAGATACGGCCCGATTAATTTGGAACAGCATCTGGGGCTTGCCTGTACCGGAGGGAATATCTAATTCTATCATCTTGTCAGTCAGGCTGCCCAGAGTTATTTGTGTGGCGCTGGTGGGCGCATCTTTATCTATATGCGGCGGCGCTATGCAAGGACTGCTGAAGAATCCTCTGGCAGACGGCTCAACTCTCGGTGTTTCATCCGGGGCTTCTTTGGGTGCGGTAATCGCCATTGCCTTTAATATTACCATCCCCTCACTTCCTTTTGCCGGCACGATGGTGATGGCAATTCTATTTGCTTTTATATCGCTGATGCTAATTCTTAGCCTGGCGTATAGACTGGATTATTCGCTTTCTACCAATACGATCATTCTCATCGGTGTTATTTATTCTATGTTTGTATCAGCAACCATGAGTCTTGTTATCACCTTTGCCCAAGACAAATTGAAGCACATCACTTTTTGGACTATGGGCAGTCTGCAGGGCTCCAGCTATGAAAATGCCCTGGTTTTATTGGGTGCGCTGATTCTATTTGGCGGGGTGATTTTAAGTCGAGCGCGGGAGCTGAATGCCTTTGCTATCGGCGAGGATAATGCCAGACATATCGGAGTAAATGTCAAGGGCGTCAAGCTGACAATTCTCATTACCGTCTCCGCATTGATCGGAGTCTGCGTTTCTATTGGCGGAACTATCGCGTTTGTGGGCTTAGTTACTCCACATATGGTGCGTATGATTGTAGGTCCAAATCATAGGCGACTCCTACCCGCTTCCATCTTTGCCGGCGCAATATTTCTGATGCTGGCAGATTTGTTGGCAAGAATTCTGTTTAATCCGCTGGAGCTGCCGATCGGAGTTGTCACTTCTTTCATTGGTTCTTTCGTCTTCGTGATTATTTTTTACCGCTCAAGGCAGGTGCAGTAAATATGCCCATACTGGAAGTGAAAAATCTGACTGTGCGTTATGGCAATCTGACTGTTGTGGACAATATCAGTTTTTCCTTGGAGCAAGGAAGCTGGCTTATGATCATAGGTCCCAACGGAGCAGGCAAATCAACCATTGCCAAAGCGATTACCCAGGGTGTCAATTATACGGGTCAGGTACTGTGGGAGGGCATGGATATCAAACAGATGAAACCAACCGAGATCGCCAAACGGATCGGTGTTCTGACCCAGAGCCATCTGATGGGATACTCTTTTACCGTAGAAGAAGTGGTGCGCCTGGGTCGCTATTCCTATGCCCCCAGCATTTTCTCCCCGAAAGATGATCAAGACGTAGAGCGGGTGGAAGATGCTCTGGAAAAAACGGGCCTAATAGAGCTGCGCAACCAGTCAGTACTAACTCTATCGGGCGGTGAGCTGCAGCGAACTTTCCTAGCACAGATATTTGCCCAAGATCCCTTGCTGTTGCTCTTGGATGAACCCACCAATCATTTGGATTTGTTGTATCAAAAGCAGGTGCTGAGTTTGATTCAAGACTGGATCCGTACCACGGGTCGATCCGTAATATCCGTAGTCCACGATCTCTCTCTTGCTAAGATATATGGCACGGACGCTCTGCTCATTAATAAGGGTAGACAGGTAGCCGCTGGCGAGATAGAGAAGGTTCTGACCAGGGAGAATCTTCACACCGTCTATGCCATGGATGTCAATGACTGGATGTGCTCTCTGCTGAGCCAATGGCAAGATTGAAACTCGTCATTAGTTCTCTCTAAGCTGAAAATTAAAGAACCGTCCCGGAGGACGGTTCTAACGACAACTTCCTGTATGTAAAAACAGGGGCTTTAAACCCGTACCGAATTTACAGCGGAGTTACGTTTACAGCTCTCGTCTTGGCACTGTTCCGGGGATCCGGCTCGGTGTCATAAGTAACACGCTGTCCTTCGGATAGTGTCTTAAAACCTTCGGTCTGGATAGCGGAGAAATGCACAAATACATCCTCACCGCCCTCATCATCAGAGATGAAACCATAACCTTTTTCTGCGTTGAACCATTTGACTGTACCGTTTTTCACCTGTGGTACCTCCTACAAAATTTGCACCTGTACAAAGGCTCTCAAGCCTAAAATAAGTTGACAAAACGCGACTTAAAACGGGTCTTGAGTTTGTACTTTTGACAAGTTACATTGACAATCTAGCACTCAGAATCTACGAAGTCAACACTAGTTGCCGTTAGAAAGAACACGAGTTGTTCTATCTGACTAGATGCAATAATCTTCCGGATATGAGAACAAAGAAGTGGCTCTGAAAAATCTTTAGCTGCAAGTAGCACCAAAATCAGGTAGAATAGAAAAAAACAAGGAGGAAGGCCGCCGAGCCGACTGAATCATGCAATCTGATGCAGCCGCAGCTCTTGGTAGACCTAGATCTAATATGCCTCGTAGAAAATATCGGATTGAGATCGAACAGGAGACAGTTCTCTGGAGAGATAGGAAACGCTATCTGGGCTTGCCTCTGTCCTTTACCCGTTATGAAGTCACGCCTACTCGCATTACGATCAGGACCGGCTTCTTCACGACCCATACGGAAGAAATACTGCTATTTCGAGTCCTCGATTTGCAAACTCGTCGTACCTTAGGGCAAAAAATATTCGGAGTCGGCACCATCGTGATCCACACGATGGATCAGACTGCGCGCGTAGCGGAATTCAAGAATATCAAAGGAGCCGAGAAAGTGAGACAGCTTCTGGGTAAGATTGTTGAAGCGGAACGTGAAAGAAAACGCATTACCGCTCGCGAGATGTTTGCTTCCGGTTTCGGAGAAGAGATAGACTATACGGCAGACCTGGATGGAGACGGCATTCCGGACTATTTGCAGTAATTAGGCCAAAGCAATGACGTCAAAAAAGATTGTCAAAACTATCTACTGGACTTTAGCTTTAATGCCGCTGCTTGTAGCTCTGGTTCTGGTCTGGCTATTGCCGGAAACAATCCCGGTTCATGCTGATTCTTCTTGGCAGATAACCCGCTACGGCAGCCGCTTTGAAATTTTTCTTATTCCGGCTGCTGTCCTGCTGATACTGACTGTTTTCAAGTTCTTCTTTGACTTGCTGGAACGCGGAGGCGCAACTTCCAAGGGTTCGCGCCTCTTTTATTCTCTCTATTTATTGGCGGGTGCCGCTTTCAGCACCCTTGGCATTATCGGTGAATTCCTGCCTGTTTTTATCCTGGCTAAACAGGGCATACTGATACCATAACCAAAGGATTAAAGTTTGTACTGTTAGCTCCGCTTTTTGACGTCAAAATGCCCGTATTATATACTTTTGGTACTAGTTAGCAACGCAAAGGAGCGCCTGTCATGTCAAAATATAAAACAGCAGTCATTGTTCTGGCTGTGGTAGTTGCTTTACAAATCTTTGTGCTTGGTTATCTGATCCTACAAAATCACAATCTGAAAGAGGCTGTGGCTGATGCTGAAAGTCCGCCGGAATTCAAGCATATCTCAGAGAATGGGTATTTTGTGGTATATAAGGACGGTGTTGCACGAGATTTCAGCGGTCAAAGGAATATCAAGCTGGAGTGGTATACAGATGGTTTGTGTCCGGATTGTACCAGAGCTCACAGCAGAGCCGAAGATTTTATTTATGAGAAGATCAACAATGGCAGCATGGAAGTAAAATACCATCCTCTCAACTTCCTGCCCCAATATTCACCTGAGGACTATCCTCTTAGGACAGCTGTCTGGACACTGGGAGTTGCCGAATATGCTCCTGAGCAGATCCAACCCTTTATGACACTGCTCTACCGCGAAGACAATGATACTCCCTTGGAAGACAGAAATGATGCCTATCTGGTCGACATGGCTCGGCAAGCCGGAGTGTCGGACACTGCCATCGCAGAGGTTGAAAACAACTGGTTCGTACTGGAAGCTATTGTTAACAAAGCCTCGGTTGGAATTCGCCAAAACAAGAGCCTGATCGAAATATCGCCACTGGAGAGGATGTTTGTTCCCTTTATCTTTGTTGATGGCAATCAAGCTTTGATGGGAGAATCTGAGGATGTTGATAAGGATATTATCGAGCCGATACAAAAGATCATTGATGACAGTAAATTCACCCCTTGTGGTGATGATGAAGACTCCGGTTGTGATTGATGGCTGAATAGCCGACGGCAAAGACTTTAACTATTTACTTAACCATTTATTAATAACATATAGCTAATTTATAATTTTCTAAGAGGGGAGACGGCAATAAGCAATAGAATTGCCTTGTTAACGGAGATTATGAAAAATATCGACTATCTGGAACAGCTCGATCAGGAGCTGGTGGTAGCTATTGGCTGTACAGAGCCGGTGGCAGTAGCATATGCTGCTGCACTGGCGCGACAACAAACAGGACCAGGTGATATCGAATCGCTGAAAGTAATTGCTTGCATCAATATCTACAAAAATGCCATGGGCGTCAATATTCCCGGAACGCAGGAAATGGGTGTAGCAATGGCTGCCGCACTGGGTGCGATCGCAGGTGATGCCGAACAGGGACTGGAAGTTCTCAGCCAAGTTTCATCGGAGCAGATCGCAGCAGCCAAAGCCCTCTGCGAAGATGGCCGGGTCAGCCTAAGTACCTACGAAGGCGAACAGGATTTGTACATTGATGTGACCCTTAGTACTGCAGAACACACCGGACGTGCAGTTATTGAGCATAAACACGATCTGATCATGCTCCTAGAAAAAGATGGTGTTACAGTTTTTAAGAATGACAATGCACTTTCCACAGATCTCAAAGATAGCATTTCTGCTGACGACATTGCTTCCATTTTCCAATTTGCCACCACGGTAGATACTGCCAAGCTGGATAAAATCAGAGGAGCCATTGAACTAAATAGTAAAGTTGTAGACGATGGCCTTAGGCATGAGTATGGTTTGTCTGTCGGCCTGGCACTTAAGGGAGTCAAGGATCCGAAAGATTTAGGATTGGAAGTCTATGCAGCTGTTAAAACAGCTGCAGCCACTGATGCGCGTATGGCCGGTGCTCCACTGCCGGTGATGAGCAATTCCGGTAGTGGCAATCAGGGATTGACGGTGACAATTCCGGTACTTGCTACAGCAGAATGGCTAGACTCAGAAGAAGAAGCGCATTTACGCGCTCAGACACTTGCCCACCTAATTGCGATCCATGTTAAAAGCAGCTTCGGTAGATTGTCACCCCTGTGCGGCGCTGTCGCTGCCGGAGTAGGTGCCAGCTGTGGCATAGTATATCTGCTGGGCGGCGGGCTACCTGAGTGTATAGCGGCAGTACAAAATGTCTTCGGTGCTATCACCGGCATGATATGTGATGGTGCCAAAGCAGGTTGCGCGCTTAAAGTATCTATCTGCGTATTTGCCGCGGTTCAGGCGGCCAAAGTAGCTATGGCGGGTCGGTCTATACAGCCGACAGATGGCGTAATAGAAGGTGATGTTGAAGCTACAATCCGCAATATGGAGCGTATATCCAAAGAGGGTATGGCGGAAATGGATAAATTACTACTCAATATAATGTTGAACAAATAAACGGAGAAACTTTTATATTAAAAAAGCTCCCTTTCGAATTCGGACGAAAGGGAGCTTTTAATCACAAACAATAGTGACAACTACTTTAATAAACGGTCTTACCAGCCGAGAGCCCATCTCAAAGCTGCATAGCCAATTGTGTTCAGAATGAAAGTAAATAGGATAAAGAGGAATCCCATAGCTAACAAAGATAACCAGTTGTTCTTTTCCTTGCCCGGCTTGCTGAATATTGTAGCAACGCCTGCCAGCAATGAAAACAGCAGTGTGCCTTGATACAGGGCATAGAAGAAATTAGCGGGGCTAATTCCCCTGATTGCAAGTGCAAAGATCATGGCAAACAAGGAAAACGGGAGAATAATGTTGAAATAAGAGCAATACTCAGAGATTACATTCGTTATCTTTACACTTTCTTTCAACAAAAATGTCTTGAGTGCCCAGGCTAATACAGGAATAGCTGCCACAAAAACAATAGCGAAAAACCAGACGAGGAAGAACCCGCCGGCATGCCAGGCATAGAAAGGAGCATTGCTCAGGGTATAGATCAGAGTGGTTAAAAACGGTACGATTGCTGCAAATAGCAAATGCATTGGCTCTTTGGTTCCCAGAATACCTGACAGCAGCCAGCCAAAATAGCGCTTGCCATAAATTGCTAATTGTGAAGGCGGACCCTGCTGATATGGAGGGGGGTAAGCACCTTGCGGCGGATATGTTCCCGGTTGTGACTGGTAGGGAGCTGCTTGTTGTTGAGGGGCCGGTGCCTGATATGCTTGATATGGCTGTTGTTGATTCTGTGCATACCCACCGACTTCCTGTCCGGCTACTTCAGGCGCCAGACGCTGATCATGACCGCATTTGGGACAAAATACTGCATTGTCCGCAATTTCAGCATTACAATTAATACAATTTTTCATTTAAACATCTCCTTTTTGGCAGAACACTTTAATGCAACAGAGCTTACAAATTGTTGCACTGTGTAATACTTAAAAAATATAACTACCATGATATAATTGTAGCACAATCTATCAAATATAAGACAAGATATTGATTTGACATCACCGAATACCTTTCGTATAATCGACATGCATTGCGGAAAGGCTAAGTCCCTCAGTTGTTAGCTGTACCCGTATTCTGGTAAAATTATCAAGAGATACGCGGGTGTAGTTCAATGGCAGAACATCAGCTTCCCAAGCTGAATACGAGGGTTCGATTCCCTTCACCCGCTCCAGATGCCTTTTTAGCTCAGTAGGTAGAGCGCATCCATGGTAAGGATGAGGTCATCGGTTCGATTCCGATAAAAGGCTCCATTAGGACTCCGGTGTTGATACAATGCCGGAGTCCTTTGACTTCAGTGATCTCATGGTTTTGAGCGGTCTCGTCGAACTTCTCGAAAGGGCGGCAACATGCTCCATATTAGAAGGAACAGGAGTTGATATGACTCTGGAGTAGTCATTGCCTTGTAGTCAGTGCAAAATCAAGCATTAGAAGAATGACGTACGAAGTAAAATTTACCAATCAATTTAAGAAAGATCTTAAACTTGCCAAAAGTAAGGCAAAGACTTGAACAAGCTCTACGACGCCATAGATTTACTAGCAAAATGAGAGCACCTTGAAACAAGGCACAGAGATCATGCTTTGACTGGAAATTATTAATGTAACTATGCGTAAAACTTTTGAAAATTCAAAGTTTTGCGCATACTATGGCTGCGTTAGAAGAATATCTGAATAGTTTTTAATGAAAAAACCGCAATTGCGGAGAAGCAAGGAAGACGATCTTGCTTGCCACCATATTCTCATTAGTGAACTAGTTCACTAATGATAATATCAGTTTTTATAAATCCAAAACCATATAAACCATATTATATATCTTAAATTATATATCCCAAGCTATCATGGAGGATCCTGACATCCAGATTTTTGACGAGCCGATGAATGATTTGGATAAGATTTGAACGTAAGAAAAATAAATTAATGTACTGTCTTATACGAGCGGTTATAATGTTGCCGTTAGACGATCAATACCAGCGATGAAGATTTACTAATGGAAATGAAGCTGATGAATAGAAGATCACGGTGGATTTATGGGCTCATCATTGCTTTGCTTGTGGTTTCTATCATATGGATTATTCCTGCTTATAAGAGAAACCGGGCAGAGAAAGAAGGGAAAAAGCTGTTCCTTACCCCGGTATGTCAGAAAATATATGGCATATCCATAAACTTAAGTAAAGCGCTGGAAAAAGCGGAATGGATTGACGCGGGGATGAGCTGCGCAACAGTGTATCTGAATGAGCTTGCAGATGTATTTTGCGGCGGATTTAGTTGTGGATATCCTGAGTACGCTGATGAAACCAATTTGGAAATGAGTGCTGCTGTAGCGCATGTTCAAGAAGAGCTTATGTCTGTATATTCAAAGCAGACTGATGGAATCCCATTGA
>JGI24712J26585_10001320_pt1 | contig 21219 bp, 16 predicted proteins | sample BioPla3DNA2_FD_26585 | JGI IMG/M metagenome (IMG submission 26585) | reverse complement strand
GTTCACTAGTGGGAAATTGGTTGTTTTTGAAATTGCCTAAATAGATTGGAGGATTTGGAATGTCCCTACTTGAGAGGATTCAAAGGGAAAAAAGTGTTGANGGTGTTGACAACAAAGCACTAAAAGTTAAAAAAACTCCCGTTGTTCAGGAAGATCCCTATGCAAAAATTAAAGCAAAAATACATAGCAAAATCATTGAGGAGATTAAAAGCGATTCTCTAAAAGATCTTGGTCCTAACGGTGATGAGATATTAGAGGAACAAATAACCTCTATAATAGAAAACATTTTAAATGAGGAAAGCTCCTATATAACAAAAAATGAACGACAAAAAATTTTATCTGAAGTAATAGATGAAACTATAGGTTTTGGTCCTATCAACCCTCTTATTCACGACTCATCGGTATCGGAAATCATGGTTAATGGTCCTAATCAGGTATATGTTGAGAAGAAGGGGAAGCTTGTGTTGTCGGACGTTAGATTTAAAGATGACCAGCACGTCATGCATGTAATTGAGAAAATAGTTGCCCCCTTAGGCAGGAGGATTGATGAAAGTTCTCCTATGGTGGATGCAAGGCTACCTAATGGTTCTCGTGTTAACGTAATAATACCCCCTTTAGCTTTGGATGGACCAAGTATAACTATTAGAAAATTCTCGGAAAAACCCTATACAGTAAAAGATTTAATCAACTTCGGAACTATTACTCCAAATGTAGCTATGTTTTTGAAGGCTTGTGTTGAGGCTAGATTAAACATCGTTGTCTCAGGAGGTACAGGAAGCGGTAAAACGACAACATTAAATGTTATCTCTTCCTTTATACCTGAAGATGAAAGAATAGTTACAATAGAAGATGCTGCCGAAATCCAGCTAGGTCAGGAGCATGTTTTGAGGCTTGAAACAAGACCGCCGAATATTGAAGGAAAGGGAGCCATAACAATAAGGGATCTTGTTAGGAACTCACTGAGAATGAGGCCAGACAGAATAGTAGTCGGAGAGGTTCGAAGCGGAGAAGCTTTAGATATGCTTCAAGCTATGAATACTGGGCATGATGGTTCACTTACTACTGGCCATGCTAATACTCCGAGAGATATGTTGGCAAGACTTGAAACTATGGTATTAATGGCAGGTATGGAACTTCCGGTAAAGGCTATAAGGGAGCAAATAGCATCGGCTGTCGATATAATAGTCCAACAGTCGAGATTGAAGGATGGAAGTAGGAAAATTACTCATATCTCTGAAGTGACAGGAATGGAAGGAGATATAATTACTATGCAGGACATATTTGTTTATAAACAATCGGGAAAAGATGAAAGAGGAAGAATAGTTGGTGAAATAGTGCCTACGGGAATAAAACCTAAATTCATGGAGAAATTTGAAAAGGCAGGTGTTATGCTTCCAACTGATTTGTTTACTCCTTAAGTTTTTTGTGAAACTGCCTAATCTTTAGAAGGAAGGAATTTTACAATGATAAATTTTATCCTTATTTCAACATTTATAAGTGTTTTGCTGTTTGCATATCAAATCTTTAAAGTTTTAATAGGAAAACAGACTCCAATTATGCGTTTGTCAAAGTATACCAATAGATTAGACATCGGAGTAGAAGAAAAGAGAAAAAGCAAACAGAAGGAGTATAAAGCAGGTCTAGGCTTTATTGCTCGAGGAGTAAAGGATGCAAAAGCTTTAGATGGATATAAGAAAAAAATCCAGCTAGAATTGCAGAGGGCACACATCCTTCTAAAGCCCGAGGAGTATATTACGGTTAGCATTATACTTTTTTTCGTATTTGGTACTTTTATATTTGCATTGGTGAGTTCGAGCTCTTTTGCGGTACTATTTGCTATTGCAGGAGGGATTGTAGGATGGTATTTTCCGAATTTGTACCTGAAAATAAAGATTAAGAAAAGAATTAGATTTTTAAATGAGCAACTTTGTGACGCTATTGTACTAATATCCAATTCTTTAAAAGCAGGATATAGTTTTTTTCAGGCGGTTGATATAGTAAGTAAGGAGATGACAGGTCCTATGGCTGAGGAATTTACCCAACTGCAAAAAGAGGTAAATTTTGGGACAACTACGGAAAAGGCACTTGAAAACCTTGTCACCCGTGTAAAGAGTGATGACCTTGAATTAGTTGTAACCGCTGTGTTGATCCAAAGACAGGTAGGGGGGAACCTTTCTGAGGTTCTAGACAATATTTCTTCTACTATACGAGAAAGGATACGAATAAAGGGTGAAGTTAAGACAGTAACCGCTCAGGGTAGAATGTCGGGAATGATAATAGCATTGCTTCCACCAGCACTTACATTAATACTATTTCTCATAAATAGAAGCCATATAATGGTGCTTTTTACAGACCCAATAGGTCTTGTAATACTCGGTTTTTCGATGTTTATGGAGTTCATTGGTATATACTTTATTGGCAAGATTGTAAAAATCGAAGTGTGAGGTGTAAAGTCGTGATTATATATTTGCTTTTGGTATCCATTTTTATTTCGTCATACCTTATAGTATATGCTTTTGTAGGGGTGTTCTACAGAAATAAAAAGGTTATAAGCATTAGACTAGACAAAATTGCAAAGGAAGATATTAAAAATTTGGATTATGAATTAAATCAGCCTCTGTTTGTGAGAGTAATACGTCCTATACTAGATGATATTAGCAAAATAATATTAAAGGTGACCCCTAAAGAGTTTAAATCTGTGTTTGAAAAGAAAGTAATTAAAGCGGGAAATCCTTTTAATCTATTAATGAAGGATTGGATAAATATTCAGGTTATAGTAGTTTTGGTTTTACCGTTCATAACGGCAGGTATATGTCACTATTTAGGGTTGGATATCAGAAGCATTATTTTTATTGGAATAATTGAGATATGTTTAGGGTTGTTGTTCCCGAATTTATTGCTAAATAAAAAAATAGCACAAAGACAAAAAGAAATTTCGAACTCACTTCCTGATGTATTGGATTTACTGACAGTTAGTGTTGAAGCTGGTCTTGGATTTGATGGAGCCTTAGCAAAAGTTGTTGACAAGATGCCCGGACCTATTGCTTATGAGTTTGAAAATGTTATTCAGGAGATGAAAGTAGGGAAACAGAAAAAAGATGCTTTAAAGGATATGGCTGATAGAGTAGGTATTCACGATCTGACTACATTTGTAGGTTCCATTATACAGGCAGATCAGCTAGGGGTTAGTATTGGTAATGTGCTTAGAATTCAATCGGAGCAGATGCGAGAGAAAAGAAGGCAGAGGGCTAAGGAGAAAGCTATGAAAGCACCGGTGAAAATGCTAATACCAATGGTTTTATTTATTTTTCCAACTATATTTTCAGTACTTATTGGACCTGTAGTAATTAGGGTGATTTATACATTCACAAAGTAGGTAAACAAAGGTTCTGGGGGCATTGAGCCCCTTCTTTTTTGCTTCTTTCACTTCGTTCGAAAGGGGCGAAATAAAAACTTCGGGGTATTGAGCCCCTTCTTTTTTGCTTCTTTCACTTCGTTCGAAAGGGGCAAAATAAAAAATCAAGTGGAGATGGATCCACTTGATTTTTCTATAATAATAAAATCTATAATTATCTAAAAAAAATGCGGTATAAGGAAATTAATATGACCTATTCCCAAATATATTTTAAAGAGACTAAACAGAACTTTTAATGGCAGCTTGGCGATCATATCAAGAATGTTTATCCTTAACTTAGACCCACAGCTTTGCGTCATCATTTTTCAATGATTTTGCCCTGTTTCATAAGCCTATTTATCTCCTTATACCTTAGGTTTAAGGGAGGTAGAATGTATTACATTATCATTATAGCATATATTGTGCAGATGTTAAAACACAGAATTATTGAGAATATCCTCAACAAACTGATAATAAGGTTGTTGTTGCAAAANACATAGATAATATGAATAAATTCGCATAAAATCTTAATATTTTACACTATTTAATTATTTTTATAGCTACTAATAAACTTAAGTAATATGTGATTTATGCAAAAATTAAGTTAGAATAAAAAAAAGACAATCCATATATACAGATTGTAATTCTTCACGGCTATTAAACATGACATCTGTTGCATATTCGGATTGTTCCATACACCAGTAATAATCATGTCCAAGAACTTCTTTTATTCTATCAATAAATAGGTTTATTTGTTTTGCAAAATAATTAAGCATCACAATTTAGGCTTTGCCGCTGTATGAAATACATAATATATCTAATCAATGCTTTTCTTTTGCTATGTTGCTTTTTTGCTTTAAGGGGCTTTTATTGCCCTTTTCATCTACTATAACAATTGTATCGAGTGTAGATTTTAAGTTGCTTCTAAAACTCTTAATATATTCACTTCTAAGCTCTTGCTGCTCTTGTTTCTCAGCAGGAGTCAGACCTGTTGTTTTAGACTTCTTTGATAATTCGTTTATCCTGTCTATTTTACTTTTATCCATTTTATCACTTCCGTAATATTTTTTTATACCTTTTATTAGAATAAAGATACATAAGCGAGAATTTGATACCCACAACTTTTATTATTATAAACCATTTTGAATTATATTAAAATACTCAAGATAGATTTTATAATACTAGGAGAATAGAATTTCAAGATACGATTTTAGGTTGTGCAAGCCTAGAAGTTTGTTCTTTTGGAATAAAGTGGTGCATATATAAAATATGCACTCGAATTTTGTGTTTTCGGTTGTAAAATCGGGTAAATATGGTATACTAATTACTGAAAAAAATAATGAGGAGTTTGATATATGTCTAGTACTGCTGTATATAAGTTTTGGTTAGCAAATGAATACTTTGACGAACAAACAAGAGAAGAATTGCTAAAGATAAAAGATGATTCTAAGGAAATTGAAGATAGATTTTATAAGTACCTTGATTTTGGTACTGGAGGACTAAGAGGAATTATAGGTGCTGGTACAAACAGGATGAATATTTATACGGTGAGAAGAGCATCTCAAGGATTAGCGGATTTTATAAATAGTATAGGTGCAGCACAAAAGGGTATTGTCATTGCATTTGATTCTAGGAATATGTCTCCGGAGTTTGCCCTTGAATCTGCTAAAGTATTTGCAGGCAATGGAGTAAAGGCATATTTATTTGATGAATTGAGACCTGTACCTGAGTTGTCCTTTGCTGTTAGATACTTAAAGACTGCTGCTGGTATTGTTGTAACCGCAAGCCATAATCCTAAAGAGTACAACGGCTACAAAGTATATGGGGAAGATGGGGGACAGCTTCCTTTAGAGGAATCGAATCAGGTAATTGGTTTCATGAACAAAATTGAAGATATAACAACAGTTAAGTTTATGGACAAAGATGAAGCAATTGAAAAGGGGCTTATAAATATTATAGGTAAAGAAATTGATGATGCTTATATCTCAATGCTTAAGAGTCTTTGTGTAAATCCGGACATTGCCAAAAGTGTAGGGGAAAACTATAAAATTATTTATACACCTCTTCATGGCTCAGGAAATAAGCCTGTTAGACGTATTCTTGACGAGATTGGTTTTAAAAACGTACTTGTTGTAAAAGAACAGGAATTTCCCGATAAGAATTTTTCAACGGTAAAATCTCCGAATCCGGAGGAAAAGGAAGCTTTTACAATCGCAATAGAGCTAGCAAAATCACAGAATGTGGATCTTATAATTGGTACTGACCCTGACTGTGATAGAGTAGGTGTAGTTGCTAGGAACAAGGAAGGTGAATACGTTACTCTTACAGGAAATCAGACAGGGTGTTTGTTGCTCGATTACATTCTTTCACAGAAGAAGGCAAAGGGGACGCTTCCGGACAATGGTTTTGTTGTAAAAACTATTGTTACAACAGAGCTTACAAGGGAGATCGCGAAAGAATATGGTGTTGAGCTTTTAGAAGTACTTACCGGATTTAAGTTTATTGGTGAGAAGATCAAACTCCTTGATGAAAATGGAGATAAAGAATATCTCTTTGGTTTTGAGGAAAGCTATGGATATTTGGCCGGGACATCAGTTAGAGATAAAGATGCTGTTGTTGCTTCTATGTTGATTGCAGAAATGGCTGCTTATTATAAATCAAGAGATATGTCCCTTTATGACGGCTTAATGGAATTGTTTAATAAATATGGATATACGATAGAGGGGATAAAGGCTTACACTCTCAAAGGCAAAGAAGGGTTAGACAAAATTAATTTTGCCTTAGAAAAGTTAAGGGAAGATGAGGTCACCAAATTTGGTGATATAGAAGTTGCAGCCGTGAGGGATTATAAAAAGAGTGAAAGGTACGAGATAAGCACAGGTAAAAGGGAAAAGATTGATTTGCCTGAATCGGATGTTTTATATTATGAATTAAAGGATGGCAAGTCATGGTTCTGTGTAAGACCTTCTGGAACTGAACCTAAAATAAAAGTTTATTATGGAGTTACCGATAATGGATTAGATGCTGCAAAGGCTAAGCTAGAAAGAATTCAAACGAATGTTTTAGGTGTAGTAGAAAAGCTTTTGTTTTAATATGAAATACCTGATATAAAACCAAAACTAAAGTAAGAGTGTCTGTTGCAAACTAGTTTATCTATAAGATATCTTGCACCAGACACTTTTTTTCATAATTTCGACATCCTTTGTAATTGATTATTCATATATTTTACATAACATTAAAAAATTCTTGAATAATTTTTTATTATTCCACTACAAAAAATGATATAACATACGAAGCTTATAATATGCGGATATTGTGATGTAAAAATAAAAATATTTATAACCATTGCAGTGGATGCACTAGAGCTAATCTACTTTTATATTCTTACAAAATGCTGTATAATTATTATAGAAGCAGCTTTCGATATGCTACATTAGAACTTACATTATAGATTATTTGCATCATATGAGTTGGCGTGGGTTTTATTTTGCAAAATTCAATTTGCTATATAAAAGGTTTTTTGCAAAATAAATTGATGATGAAAAAATATTCTTTCCATTTTTGTGCTGATTTTTATCACCGAAAAAAAGCACAATTAAAATGGAGAATATATTTATACAAACTCTAATGATAAGAGTTTGAGAGTATCAACTTATTATAAAGGAGGATTTATAATGTTTTTGAAAAATTTTAAAAAGGGGTTGTGCTTTGTTTTATCGAGCATAATGCTCCTTGGAATTGTGGCTGCTGCTAAGTTGCCAGTATCTGCGGCAGGTGAAAAGTATTACAGACCACTTCCTAACGAGTACAAAAATAACAGCTCAAGACAAGGTAGTATTGAAAAACTAAGTTACAATGTTGGTAACGCTACTAAGTATTTTAACGTGTATCTTCCATACGGATATAATCAATCCGACACTTCAAAAAGGTATAACGTTATATATCTGATGCATGGTGGTGGCGAAGATGAGAATTTATTATTCGGTGGACCTGGTCAGAACAAAGAATTAAAGGTGATAATTGACAACATGATTGCAAGGGGAGATATTGACCCGGTTATTGTTGTTACACCTACATTTTACGGTGGTAAGAATGATGTCGCTTATTTCCATGAGGAATTGACAAGTGCCCTTATTCCGTTAGTTGAAACAAAATATAATACCTATTTAGAATCAAAAAGTACTGCTGCTATGAAGGCTTCTAGAGAACATAGGGCATTTGGTGGATTCTCAATGGGTTCAGTATGTACATGGTATACATATATTAATTGCCTTGACTATATTAAATACTATATGCCATTAAGCGGTGACTGCTGGGCAGTAAGTGGAGGTGCTGGTGGCGGTGGAGCTAGTCAAACAGCAGATTATCTTGCAAATGTTGCAAAAAGAGGCGGTTATACAGCACCACATGACTTCAAAATCTTCTGTGCTACAGGTAGTGAAGATATTGCATATCCTAACATGCTACCTCAGATTAATGCAATGAAACAACGAACAGATACTTTCATCTATTCAAATGATCCAATACAAGGAAACTTTTATTTTATGGTAGCTAATGGTGGTACACATTGGTGGGGTTATGTTAATCAGTACATTTACAACATATTGCCGGATTTGTTTAAAGATTCAACACCTAGTACTCCTCCACCACCAACTCCTACACCAGCTAGGAGATCTGCTTACACAAAAATTGAAGCAGAAGAGTATAACGATATCAGTGGTTTAGAGATTCAAGAAATAGATACTGCAACTGGGAATGGTTTAGGGTATATTAACGACGGTGATTATGTAGCATATAAAAATATTGACTTTGGAAGCGGTGCAACTTCATTTAAGGCATCTGTTGCTGATGAATATGATGCTAATAATATTCAATTAAGATTAAATAGTCCTTCTGGAACCCTTATAGGGACATTATCTGTAGCAGCTACAGGCGATTGGAATGCATATCAAGAACAAACATGTAGTGTTAGTGGAGTGTCAGGTATAAATGATTTGTATCTCGTATTTTCAGGTCCTGTAAATATTGATTGGCTTGCATTTTCAGGAGGAGGTGACGTCGGGGGCGGCACTTTAGGAGATTTAAATGGCGATAAAGAGATAAATTCTCTAGACTTAGGTATTTTACGAAGTCATCTATTAGGTATAAACGCAATTACAGGAACCAATCTTGCAAATGCTGATGTTAACCAAGATGGAGAAGTAAACTCTCTAGACTTTGGATTTATAAGACAATATTTATTAGGTATGATAAATTCTTTTACTAGATAAGCTATAGCACGGCTATAAGTTTTCTAGCCACGGGTAGAGCTTATCATTTAGGATAAAGTTTTAATCCAAAACTAGATCATAATGGGTTAGAAACGGATGTAAAACAGGGGTATTGTGCTAGTGTTAATCAAAATAGTGCCATACCCCAATTTTTAAACTGGTTGATGTTTACCTATATACTTTTTTACTTAAAAAAGTATTGCTATATAGGGTAATGACAATTTTTACTAGTTAATAGGGAGGGAATGTTATGATTAAAAAGAGTATTATAGGCTTGGCGTTAAGTTTTACTATGCTATTTTCGCTTATTGCCAGTAACTTAACTGTTACGCAAGCCGCACCGCCATCAGGTTTTGATCAGTATAGGGGCAACATAGCTCATGGTAAGGTAGAAACGGTTACCTACTACTCAAATACTACCAAGGCCAACCGTAAAGCATCGGTTTATTTGCCACCGAATTATTCTACCAGCAAAAAGTATAATGTATTGTATTTGCTGCATGGTATTGGAGGAGATCATACAGAATGGCTTACTGGAAATCCTCAGAATATTCTAGACAATTTATATGCCGAGAACAAACTTGAGCCTATGATTGTAGTAATGCCGAATGGACGTGCTATGACCGATGATAGTGCATCAGGCAACATCTATTCAGCTGAAAAAATAGCGGCTTTTGATAATTTCCAATATGACTTAACAAATGATCTTATACCTTATATTGAATCTAAGTATCCAGTACTTACTGATCGTCTAAACCGTGCAATAGGTGGTTTGTCAATGGGTGGTGGACAGTCCTTGAACTTTGGGTTTAAATATATGAATCTATTTGCCTATGTTGGAGGATTTTCGTCTGCACCAACTACAAATGCACCAAATGTACTTGTACCGGACCCAGCAAAAGTTATCCAAGATATGAAGGTTATTTATATTTCATGTGGTTTGCAAGATAGTTTAATAAGTACATCTCAAGGGGTACATGACTATTTAACTCAAAAGAATGTTCCTCACACTTGGTATGCTGCACCTGGTGGTCATGATATGACGTTTTGGAAGGATAGTTTATACCAATATGCACAATTATTATTTAAGGATATTTCGACGGAACCTACTACACCACCTACTCCTACACCTACACCTAGTAAGAGATCTGCTTTTACAAAAATAGAAGCAGAGGAATATAACGATATTAAGGGATCAGAGATTCGAGAGATACCGGCTGAAACCGGAAGTGGTTTAGGTTATATTGGCGATGGTGATTATGTAGCATATAAAAATATTGACTTTGGAAGCGGGGCAACATCATTCAAGGCACTTGTTGCAGGTGAGTATACTGCCAATATTCAATTAAGATTAAATAGTCCATCTGGAACCCTTATAGGTACATTATCTGTACCAGCTACAGGTGACTGGAATACATATCAAGAAGTAACTTGTGATGTTAGTGGAGTTTCAGGGGCAAATGATTTGTATCTTGTATTTTCCGGTCCTGTAAATATTGATTGGTTTACATTTACAGGAGGAACTAGTGGCGGTAACGATGGAACTATAGGAGATTTAAATGGCGATTCAGAGATAAACTCTATAGATTTAGCTGCGTTACGAGCCCATCTACTTGGTATGACCCAACTTACAGGAAATAATCTTGCAAATGCAGATATTAACCAAGATGGAGAAGTAAACTCTCTTGATTTTGGATTTATAAGACAATATTTATTAGGTATGATAAATTCTTTTTCTAGATAGGTGATAGTAGCACCGATTCTAGTGATATCAGTACAAACACGCTTCATGTATCTAAATGAGATAACAATAAAAACGAAGGGGTATCGAACTCCTTCGTTTTTGCTCCTTTCATTTCATTCTAAGGAGCTGAATTAAAAGGAGTGTTGTACCGAACACGGTGCAACGCTCCTTTTTACTGCCTAAGAAAGCCAGCAAGTAGCATACTTTCTCGCAAAGTCCTTTTAAATAACCATCCGTTTGATGTTACTTTGATTGTGGCATCTATTCCGACATGTTATAATATTAAGAAAATACAGTAAGGGACTCAATAAAAGAATCCCTTGAAATATAGAGGATGATGACCTTTGGGGAATTTTGTGCATTTACATGTCCATACTGAATACAGCTTGCTTGACGGAGCAAATCGAATAAAAGACCTAATTAAACGAACAAAAGAATTAGGTATGGATAGTATTGCCATTACCGACCACGGAGTAATGTATGGAGTGGTTGACTTTTACAAGGCAGCAGTTGACAATGGTGTAAAGCCTATACTTGGCTGTGAAGTATATACTTCCAAAAGGACCAGACACGACAAACAGGGAATTGCCGATTCTGATCCTGGTCACTTAGTTCTTTTAGCAAAGAATAACCAAGGCTACAAAAACTTAATGAAAATTGTATCGATAGGCTTTACCGAGGGGTTTTACTATAAGCCAAGAATTGACTTTGAAATTCTTGAACGCTATAGTGAAGGGCTAATTGCTTTAAGTGCATGTCTTTCGGGGGATGTGCCTAAGGCGTTGATGAATAATGATTTTGAACGGGCAAAAACAGTAGCTAAAAGGTATAACGATATCTTTGGAGAGGGCAATTTTTATCTTGAAATACAGAGCAATGGTATAGAGGAACAAAAATTTGTAAATAGTCAGCTTATAAAGCTATCTAAGGAAATGGAAATCCCTCTTGTTGCTACAAATGATGCTCATTATTTAAGAAAAGAAGATGCGAGAGCTCATGAGATTTTGCTATGTATACAGACTGGTAAGAATATAAATGACGAAGATAGAATGAGGTTTTCTACCGATGACTTCTATGTTAAATCTCCTGAGGAGATGAACGAGGTTTTTATAAACATACCGGAAGCTATATCAAATACAGTAAAGATTGCAAAGATGTGTAATGTTGAACTTGAATTTGGAAAATTACACCTACCGAAATTTAGTATCCCCGATAATAGGGATGCCTATGATTATCTGAAAGAATTATGCTATGAAGGTTTGACACGTATATTTGGTGAAGATGTTCAGGACAAGATTGAGAGATTGGAATATGAGCTATCTGTTATAAAGCAGATGGGGTATGTAGATTATTTTTTAATTGTTGGTGATTTTATTAGATATGCGAGGGACAATGGTATACCTGTTGGTCCCGGTAGAGGTTCTGCCGCAGGAAGTCTTGTTGCATATTCTTTAGGTATAACCAATATTGACCCGCTAAAGTATAATTTGCTTTTCGAACGCTTCCTAAATCCTGAGAGGGTTACAATGCCTGATATAGATATAGATTTTTGTTATGAGAGAAGGCAAGAGGTAATTGACTATGTTGTCAGGAAATATGGAGAGGATAGGGTTGCACAAATAATAACTTTCGGTACAATGGCTGCAAGGGGAGCTATTAGAGATGTAGGAAGGGCACTAGATATAGCCTATAACGAAGTAGATGTTGTAGCAAAAATGATTCCTATGCAAATTGGAATGAGCATCGAAAAAGCATTAGAGATGAATCATGAACTTAAGTTAAAATATGAGCAGGATAGCAATATAGAGCTACTTATAGATACAGCGAGACTTCTTGAAGGTATGCCAAGACATGCTTCTACTCATGCAGCAGGCGTTGTTATTTCTAAGGAACCTATAACCAATTATGTACCTCTTCAAAAGAATGATGAAAGTATCACAACCCAGTTCCCAATGGGTCAATTGGAAGAAATGGGCCTTTTGAAGATGGATTTTTTGGGGCTTAGAACTCTAACTGTTATTAGGGATGCTGTTGATTTGATATATAGCAATTATAAGGTTAGTGTGGATATTGATAGGCTTGAAATGAATGATCCTAAGGTTTTTAAAATAATTGGAGAGGGTAGAACCTCGGGAATTTTTCAGCTTGAAAGTGCAGGAATGACTCAGTTTATGAAGGAACTAATGCCTTCATCATTAGAGGATATTATCGCCGGAATTTCTTTGTACCGTCCAGGACCAATGGATCAGATCCCTAGATATATAAAAAATAAAAATAATCCGGAAGGGATAAAATATGACCATCCACTTCTTGAAGATATTTTGAATGTAACCTATGGCTGTATGGTTTATCAGGAACAGGTCATGCAGATAGTAAGAGATTTAGGTGGATATTCCATGGGAAGATCCGATTTAGTACGTCGTGCAATGTCAAAAAAGAAAGTAAATGTAATGGAACAGGAAAGGAAAAATTTTATTCATGGTATAGATGACGAAAATGGAAATATTATAGTAATGGGATGTGTAAGAAATGGTGTAGATGAAGCAACAGCGAATAGAATTTTTGATGAGATGATGGATTTTGCCAGCTATGCCTTCAATAAATCCCATGCCGCAGCATATGCAGTAGTAGCTTATCAGACAGCATGGCTTAAATGCTATTATCCCGTTGAATTCATGGCAGCTTTACTAAATAGCTTTTTAGGAAGCAGTGATAAAATATCTCAGTACGTATACGAATGTAAAGCTTTGAATATTGAAGTTCTACCTCCGGATATTAATGAAAGTCATATAAAATTTACTGTAGTAAACGGCAAAATACGATTTGGATTGGCAGCTGTTAAAAACGTAGGAGAAGGTGCTGTAAAATCCATCATTGATGAAAGAAATGCGAGAGCAGATTACAGGTCTTTTAGGGATTTTTGCGAGAGAATTGATGGTAAAGAAGTAAATAAGAGGTGCATAGAAAGTCTCATAAAAAGTGGTGCGTTCGATTCTTTGGGGGTCTATAGATCAAGGATTATCGCTGTTTTTGAGAAAATGTTAGATGGGATTGCCCAGATAAAAAAGCGTAATATGGATGGACAAATGTCACTATTTGAAATGCCGACAGCTGTGGAGGATAAGGTAAACTCCAAAGAATCAGTTATTTATGAAGAGGAGGATATATATCCTGATATAAAAGAATATCCTAATAAAGTTCTTCTATCTATGGAAAAAGATATGCTCGGGCTTTATATTTCAGGACATCCTCTAAGTGAGTTTGACAAAGAACTCAATAAAATGGTCACTTTATATAGTTCGGATTTAAACTTTGACATGAATCATAATGAAGACAACTATTCTTTAGAGGATGCAAAAAATATTTCGGATGGCATGAATGTTGTAGTTGGAGGAATAATTACATCAAAGAAGACTAAAACTACAAGAAATAATAATTTGATGGCTTTTTTAACTCTAGAAGATTTATATGGTATGATGGAAGTTATCGTGTTTCCAACAACACTCGAGAAGTATGCGAAGTTAATCATTGAAGAAAATATTGTTCTAATTAAAGGAAGAGTTAGTATAAAGGAAGAAGAGCAACCCAAAATAGTATGCGAGGAAATAAGCTCGCTAAAAAAAATGCATATTCAAAAGATCTATTTAAGGTTAAGTCCCCAAATGGAGGAAGGTAAAAGGGAATCGCTGATGGCCTTATTGAAATACTTCAATGGAAATACTCCAGTGTATATATGTTTCGAAGGTGATAAAAAGGCAAGAATATTAGAGAAGGATTTTTGGGTAGCATTAAATGACTGTGTTATTTCCGAATTAATGCAAAGGCTTGGAGAAGAAAATGTTAAGGTTGTATAATAAGGCTTTATCGAAAAAATTTACAACATCTCGAACATAAAGCTCAGCACCGAAGCTTAAAAAACTTCCAACGCAAGAACATTATATTGCTATACAAAAAAATGTAAATTTGGTTTTTGAAAGGTCAAGTGATTAGTTGGTTTTCGTAACTACCTAATATTGTTTAAAATGCAGAAATTGTGAATCGATTTTTAAGAAGCAATAGAAATTGATCAAAAGATATTAATTAAATTTGAAATAATACGATAATAAATAAGTATTGATATGTTTAAAAAGTTAGTTTTAAATAGAAACTAGTCAATAGGTGTTTTATTAAAGTTACTTTTATTAAGGTGAAAATATATATATTAATCAATGGAACTTATTAGGACACCTAATGTGCAAGTTTATAGGCATTGCAATCTATGGAGGTGATGGATTCGTATTAAAATTCGTATTGATTTTTGCTTTGAATTAATATATAGTTATGACGAGGTGGTTTTGTTTGGATTGGGAAAACGAAAAAGTATCAGGTGATTATATTATAATAAAAGCGGAAGAGAATGGTGTAAACATTATTGGACTTACCAGAGGCCGCGATACAAAATTTCATCATACTGAGAAGCTCGATAAGGGTGAACTGCTTATAGCCCAATTTACCGAGAATACTTCTGCGATAAAAATTAGAGGAAAAGCTAAAGTGTTATGTCGGCATGGAGAAATTCTTTCAGGTGAATAAGGCTGTTTCCAAAAATTCTTTGCTTAAGATTTGTGGGATAACCCATTAGAACAAGTTCTTAGAACAGTTCGTTAAAGAGTTTTTTGAGATCACCTAAAAAAGGGGCGTGTTTATATGTGGACAGTGGTGTATATGGCTCAAAGCAGGGATATTGCCACTTCAATGCAGGATTTATTGACCAATGAAGGTATATTGGTTAAATTGAGACCAATCAGTAAGAATCATGAAAATAATGATAATTACTATGAAGTGCTTGTTCCAGAGGCAGAAGTTGAAGAAGCACATAGTGTAATTATCGAAAAGGGATATTAAGTTGTTTTATTATGTTAATAGGAAAGATTAGATTATCCCGTGTTTAACAGTATTAACACGGGTTTAATTTAACCTACTTCGAATAAAGAGATTGAGTCAAATAGAATTTTTTCTCAATCTTTAAATTGAAAAAAGGGGTGATTATATTGAGTAATATAAGGACAATAGGTGTACTTACTAGTGGTGGGGATGCCCCAGGAATGAACGCTGCTATTAGATCAGTAGTGAGATCTGGTCTGTATTATGGAATGAAAGTTATGGGTATAAGAAAAGGATTTAACGGTTTAATTAATGGTGATATTGAAGAAATGACTGCAAGATCTGTAGGCGACATAATACAGAGAGGTGGGACGATATTACAAACAGCAAGATCCCCACAGTTTAAAACTGAAGAAGGTCTTAATAAGGCAATGGCAATGGCTAAAGTTTTTGGTATTGATGCTTTAGTTGTAATTGGCGGTGATGGCTCTTTTAAAGGAGCAAAGGATATAAGCAAATATGGTATGAATGTTATAGGTATCCCAGGAACTATTGATAATGATATTGGTTGTTCCGAATATACAATAGGATATGACACCGCATTAAATACTGTACAAGATGCGATAGACAAAATAAGAGATACTGCATATTCCCATGAAAGATGTAGCGTTCTTGAAGTTATGGGGAGGCATGCTGGGTACATAGCAGTTAATGTAAGTATATCGGGCGGTGCAGAAGCTGTTATTTTGCCTGAAAAACCTTATGATCTTGATAAAGATGTATTGAAGCCAATAATTGAAGGGCGTAATAGGGGTAAAAGAAATTATACCGTTATTGTAGCGGAAGGTGTTGAAGGAAAAGCTATAGAAATAGCAAAAGAAATAACAGAAAAGACCGGTATTGAGGCAAGGGCGACAATACTAGGACATATTCAACGTGGTGGAAGTCCAACGGTTCAAGATAGAGTTATGGCAAGTATGATGGGGCTTAAGGCTGTTGAAGTTTTAAAAGCCGGAGGCAAAAACAGAGTCATTTGTTTAAAAAACAATAGTCTTATTGACCTTGATATAGACGAAGGGCTTGCCATGAAAAAGGCTTTACCTGAGGAGTTAATTGGATTAAGTAAAATACTGACTTTATAAGTTTTAGGTCTACTAGTTATTAAATAGCCTTTTAGAAAATTTGTATATAGCTATATCAAAAATGTAAAACAGTTTTTTAAAGGCAACTAAATAAAAATGCTTATTTTAATTTTTATTGGGTAAATTAAAGGTGGAGATTATGTATATATCTGAAACGGATATTGTAGTAAGATATGCTGAAACTGACCAAATGGGAATAGTGCATCATTCGAATTATCCTGTATGGTACGAAGTTGCCAGGACTGATTTTATTAAGGGAATTGGAATGCCCTACTCTGAAATTGAGAAAAAGGGTTATATGCTCCCTTTACTAGAATTGAAGAGTTGTTATAAAGCGACCGCAAAATACGAAGATGAATTGCTTATTACAACAAAAATTAAGCACATGTCCTTTACAAGAATTACATTTTATTATGAGATTTTTAAAAAGCCTCAAAAGGTATTAATTAATTGTGGCGAGACTATGCATGTATGGACAGATAAGACGTTAAAACCTCTTAATATGAAAAAATGTGCTCCGGATATCTATAACCTAATTCTAAGAGTTGCACAAGAGGATAAATAAAGGATTGAATAATGCAATAAAGCAACCAAAAAAATAACAGGTGGTGAATAGGTGAATATTCCAAATATTCTTACATTAATAAGATTTTTACTTGTCCCTGTTTTTGGATATTATTTATATAATGAGCAATTTCTTGTAGCAATTATAATTTTTGTAAGTGCGTGTATTACAGATATTTTGGATGGAGTAATAGCAAGAAAATTCAACATGATTACTTCCTTTGGAAAATTGGCTGATCCATTAGCGGATAAATCTATACAATTGACAGCATTGGCTATACTTACACTACAAAAAATAATACCCTTACCTGTTTTAATAATAGTCTTAGCTAAAGAAGTATTTATGATTGCAGGGAGTGTATTGCTTTATAAGAAAGTAAATTTTGTTGTACAGGCAAACTGGTACGGCAAAATGACTACTGTAATATTTTCCTTTGCTATAGTTATGACTATAATTCTTCAATTGCAGCGAGGTATAAATACCTATGCAAGTCTTCTTATTGATATATTTGTATTTGTTGCGGTTTTATCTACATTATTTTCCTTTTTCATGTATTCTATGGAATTTAGAAAGCTAAATGTTATGAATAACGTAAAGAAAAACTAATTTTATGTGTATCTTAATATTTATTTTTATATTAAACAATGTTATAATTAGACTATATAAAGAATATATTTTAGGGGAATTTTGGTTTTATTAAGTTAATATGAATTATAATTATTGTTATGCATGTAAAATGAGTTAGAGTCCTTCGTGTTGTAGTAGTTGTTGTATATTTTTGTATTTCCATTTCTTAAATCATTCTCTCAAATCAATAATTCCTAAATAATTTTTATTTTAGGAGGAGTATTAAGTGAAGAGAAAGCCAGACTTATTTATTGTTGCTGCTATTATTATGGTGCTCTCTGCAAATTACCTTTTATTCAAAAATCCTATTGGATATTTAGTTAATCTGAAAGATCCTTGGTTTGGAGTTGGATTATTTGCAGGTGGCATATTATTAGTTCTTATGAATTTTTTCGCAAAGAGAACCTATTCAAAGTCTTATATCAACTATAAACCTAGAGAAATTTGGCTTATGGCTATTTTGGTATTTGTCGTAGGGGTTATTAGTATTGTCTATTCTATGGTAGGTAAATATTTTTCAGACAGATTAATTATTGAAGAGCTATATATTAATTTAATTATCCAGATTTTCATATCAGCTTTAATAATTGTTGCTATTCGTGAATTGTACACATATACTTACGAGTATCCGGTGAGAAAAGTACTCAAAGTGATGGATAAGGCAGGGCAATTAATTGATAACATGAAATATAAGGAAGCGTTAAGTGAGTTTGATATAGTTGAAAAAAAGCTTAATTGTTTTAAGCATCCCCATATTTATGGATGGATCAAACAATCAAAGGGGCTATGCTGTTTAGAATTAGCAAAGCATGAAGATAGAAAGAAAAATTTACTTTTAGCTGTTAATGAATTTGAACAGATCTTAAAATTAAAGGAATTGAAAGCTCAACATGGTCAGGTAAAAGTTGATATTGGGAATATATTTTATGAGATTGCTGAAATGGATAATAATGCATCTTACTATGAAAATGCACTTAATCTATTTAATGATGCTCTTATACAATACAAACTCGAAAAAGATTTTGATGGATGCATGAACGCTTTGAGAAATGCTGAGAGAACGAAGACAGCTCTTGTTCTTGGAAAGACAAGTTAAACATTAGAATTAAAATAATCTTTATAAGGAACCCAAAAAAGCTCGTTTCTACGAACTTATTTTAATATAGCTTAAAGGTATAGAATATTTGTACAAATTGAAGTTGATTTTATATTGTTTATTATAAATGCTTAATTAATCAAATAGTAAAACAAGTTAACAAAGTTTAATCTTGTTTAAGGCAATATTTATTATTTTTTATAAGGAGGAATATAAATTGAAAAAGGCAGTAAGTTCTTTATTGGCATTAGCCATGCTTTTGAGTTTTTTGCCATCAACTATGAAGGTGTCTGCAGCCGGAAGTTATAACTATGCTGAAGCTCTCCAAAAAGCTATTTATTTCTACGAGTGCCAGCAAGCAGGTCCATTGCCTGAATGGAATCGTGTTGAGTGGCGTGGAGATGCAACAATGAATGATAGTGTATTAGGTGGCTGGTATGATGCAGGAGACCACGTTAAATTTAATTTACCTATGTCATTCAGTGCTTCTATGTTAGGGTGGGCATTGTATGAATATGGTGACCAAATAGAATCTTCTGGTCAAAAAGTTCACCTCGAGAACAACTTAAAATTCGTATTGGACTATTTGGTAGCTTGTGACAAAGGTACCAGTATAGTATATCAGATAGGAGATGGTGATAAAGACCATGCTTGGTGGGGTCCAGCAGAGGTTATAGAAAAGAGGATGGAAAGACCTACTTTTACTGGTAAACCTACTTGTGTAACTGCACAAATGGCAGCTGCCCTTGCAATTGGTTCAATAGTTCTAAAAAATGATACATATCTCAAACACGCAAAAAGTCTATACGCCCTATCTGATGCTACAAGAAGTGATGAAGATTATGTGGCAGCAAACAACTTCTATAGATCTTGGAGTGGATGGCAGGATGAGCTTATGTGGGCTTCAGTGTGGTTATATTTAGCGACTAATGACGATACGTATCTACAAAAGGCAGAAGCACTTGTTCCTCTTCAGAACAAAGAGGACCAATCAGACTTAATCAAATTTAGATGGGCTCATTGTTGGGATGATGTTTTAAGTGGAGCTATGTTAATGCTTGCAAAAGTAACTGATAAGCAAGAGTACCACGAATATACTGAGAGACATCTTGATTGGTGGACTGTTGGATATGACGGAAGAAGGGTTCAATATGTGGATGATCTTGCATGGCTGGACACATGGGGTTGCTTAAGATATGCGACAACTCAAGCATTCCTTGCTACAGTATATGCTGACAGTATATCTGACGCTACACTAAAGGATAGATATCAGACTTTTGCTAAAAATCAAGTGGATTATGCTCTTGGTAGTAGTGGAAGAAGCTTTGTTTGTGGCTTTGGAGTAAATCCACCGGAGCATCCTCATCACAGAACTGCTCATGGTTCATATACCGATCAAATGGAATTTCCTGACTACCACAGACATATTCTTTATGGTGCACTTGTAGGTGGACCTAATCAGACAGGAGAATATCTTGATAGTATTAAAGACTATATTGCAAATGAAGTTGCAACAGACTACAATGCTGGTTTTGTTGGAGCACTTTGTAGTATGTATGCTAAACACGGGGGGACTCCTCTTGCGAACTTCCCTGAGCCAGAGGAAAAAGAAGATGAGTTTTTCGTTGAAGGTATTATTATGAATAATGCATCAAATGATATGGCTCTCAAATTATTTTTGAATAACCGTTCAGCATGGCCAGCAAGATTGGTTTCAGATTTGAAATACCACTATTATGTAGATCTTTCGGAGGGTGTAGATCCTAGCGATGTTACAGTTTCTACAAACTATATTGAAAATGATATGGATGCGACTGTTTCACAACTTATACCATATCCGGGTAAAGAGAATATCTACTATGTTGAAGTTAAGTATGTAGACAGTACAAACATTTATCCTGGTGGGCAGTCTCCACATTCTGCTGAATTACAACTTCGTTTGACAGCAAAATCTGGTTCTAATTGGGATCCTACAAATGACCCTTCATTTAAAGGGCTGGATACAGGAGAAAAACCAACTAAATCAAATACCATAACTGTTTATGCTGGAGATACATTGATATTTGGTACAGAGCCAGATGGTACAACACCTGGACCAATCAATACACCGGTAAAAACACCTTCACCAACACCTACACCGACTGGAACAACCCTTGTGAAAGGTGATATAAATGGTGATGGAGAATTCGATTCAATAGATTTTGGATTCTTAAGATTGTACCTCCTCGGCACTAGAACATTGACAGAAGAGCAGCTTGAAGCGGCTAACGTTAATGGAAATGATGATGTTGATTCACTAGATTTTGGGCTTATGAGACAGGTGTTGCTTGGAATGAGGCAGGATTTTTAGTTAATTGTAATTTTTGTTGAAGTATAGGAATTTAAAAAAAGCAGTTACACATAATATTTGTGTGACTGCTTTTTTTATTTTCTAAGAAAGTGCATTGATTTTCTAAAAAAATAAAACCTTGAGTCGCAGAAGACGCAAGGCTTTCAAAAGAAATGTAAAAGTGTACCA
>JGI24712J26585_10001316_pt1 | contig 21268 bp, 26 predicted proteins | sample BioPla3DNA2_FD_26585 | JGI IMG/M metagenome (IMG submission 26585) | reverse complement strand
AGAACCTAGTGAATATATTATAAGTGATGTTCAGGATTTAAACCCAGAAACGTACTATCTTAAAACTCAACCAACATTCTCTAATGGAATAGCTGTACAATCTACAAAGTATATAACAGTAGGAATGTATACAGGCGAACGGATAGAATGTATTGGTGATGATGGAGTTACAATTATTCATGTATCAGAAATAAATCCACTAGACTATACTCCAGAAAGGAAGAAGCAAGAATACCTTAATGAATATTGGCAAGCTTATATTGCTTATGAAGGAAAAGAATTTAAAAGAGAAGATACTGAATTAGGTACTGGACTTAATGAGAGTGTTAATGTATATAATAAATCACTTGGAGAAGATCCTACAATAACTGATGGGATGCAACTATTAATGAATTCTACAATAGAAACTGCAATCGGAGAAGGTAACATTCTTATAGAGTATTCCCAGTATTCAAAGAAGTTTACCTTACACGCATATGCAGATTGTGGTGACTATAGATATTTGGAAGTAACAATTGACTCAATAAACGAAGATACCTTGTTAGGTTATCTACATGACCTAATGAATAATGGAGTTTATATAATTGAATAATTGGAGGTTGAGATTATGATATGTGGTATTGATTTAGGAACAACAAATTCTGTAATAGGATATGGCGATGAGCTCTACACTGGATTAGTCTCCTCTAGTGTAGATATAAACACAAAATCACAAGTAGAGAGAGATGAAGTCGGCGACAATATCGTATCGTCTTATAAAGTAAACATGACTACAGGAGAGAGTGGACAATTGCCTGTAGCATGTGCATCTATTATACTAAGAGATTTAGTTAATAAAGCATCACATAGAAGTGGAGAATATATAGAGGAAATTGTTGTTAGTGTTCCTGCAAAATTCTCACATACACAGAGACAGGCAGTTTGGGATGCTGCTGAAAAAGCGGGACTTGTTGTAAGAGGACTTATTAATGAACCAACAGCAGCAGCAATATATGTATGTCGTGATATTAAAGACTTAGTTGTAGTGTACGACTTAGGTGGAGGTACGTTTGACGTAACTATATTAGATCCACGTGCAGGTAATTACTTCGTTATAGCTACAGATGGTGATGGTCATTTAGCAGGAGATAACTTTGATGATGCGTTGGCAGATATAGCGTTAAAGGAACAAAATGTTAGGATTAGATTTTGTACACCAACAAATAAGAAAATACTTAAGTCAAAGATAAGAATAGCTAAAGAGGCAATGCAAAAATCTGGATTACCTCAATATATAGACATGGAGATGTTTAATGTTCCAGATTGGAAACTTACTAAGGAAGTCTATGTCGATACAATGAAGAAAGTATTTGCACCTACTGTAAGACTTACAAAACAACTAATACAAATGAATCTTATGAGTGATGAGAAACCTAGAATAGTATTTGTAGGAGGATCTACAGCCTGCCCTTTCTTACGTAAATGGGTTATAGAAGAAACTGGATTAGAGAGTATCGACTATGATATACAACCAGACTTAATAGTTGCTAAAGGAGTAGCTTTATATGCCAAGATGGTAGAGGATGGGACAGCTACAACTGAGGTTGATGATGTTACAAAATGTTTATGCATCGAAGACAATATTGGAATGGCAGAAGTTATTGTAGAGAAGAATACACTTATACCTGTAACAGAAGTGCGAATATTTGATAACACAGAGAAGACTCGATATCTTAATATAAACCTGTATCAAGGCGATTCTGTATACTGTAAGGAAAATGAGTATATTGGCACATTGGTATATGACTACGGCGAGGTAAGAGAAGTAGGAGATGGACAGGTTGAAGTTGAGATAACTGTGGACCATAATGGACGCATATCATTATCATGTACAGATATATTAAACAATGTTACTCAAAAGATCGCATTAGTGGTGAAGTAAGTGAGACTTATAAAATTAGTATTATTTATAATAGGTGTTGTAATTGCTATAGTAATAGCCATCACACTACTTATAGTCCTAAAGTTATTAGTGGAATGCTTACTTGAATGGATAGGCATTCCTAATATAGGACGCTCCTTTCGTATTGAGGATATACTACGCATAATGGGAAAGTAATAAATTTGAAGCTAACCATATGTACACATCATATATTAATGAAAGGAAATGATTAAGTATGATTATAGCAACTAAGAATATCGACATGCAGAAGATTATTAGTATGGTACGAAATGAAGAAGGTTTGTGTGCATATATAAAATCTATAGTACCAGAGCGATATAAACATTGTGATGCAATATATCACAATACAAGATATTATATCAATCTAGAAGTCTTGAAGAGCAATGATATATCCATGGAAAATAAAATAGCCTTATCTGCACTGTTAACGAAGAATATACGTACAGTCGGATATATGGGAACTTATATTACATGTCAAGATTTAGAAATGCGTATTGACATGAATAAAGTTATGAGGTATTATAAAGGAGACAGAGATGGAAAGAGTGTATAATTCGGTACAACAGATTATTGATACCTGTAATGAGATGATTGAGTTTGGGCTAGATTCAGAATGCGTAGATGTCTACTCATTAGCAGTTACACTAAAGGAAAGATGTAGTGAATTAAAGAAGATGTTTGAAGAAAATCCTTCAGATACAAGAAATATAAATATCAAAAAACGTATTGTCGAAGATACAGCTATAAGGCTTGAATTCTTCTTAAGAGTCCGAATGGGATTATATGAAGAGAGAAATAAAATGAGGGAATTTGCAGAAAAGCTATATGAAGATACTAAGCAGAAAACTATAGAATTATCTAAAAGAAAGGAGATAACTCCAGTAGTATTGAATGAGTGGGGTGTTAGGACTGGATGGGCTTTAAAATATCTGTCACGTTCAAGGCATATATTATTTGATACAACGAATGAAGATGAGATTCAGATACGTAGCATCTCTATAGCATTAAAGCGTCTGGAGGAAGAGAACAATGAGGGATAAGTATTTAGTAGTTATTGGTTGTCAGAAAGGTAAATTAGAACAGATAAATAAAAGGACAGCCAGAAGTATATTAGATTATATTCATGGAAACCAGCACTTGTACACAGGGACAATATCTATAATACGTAAGAAAATGAAAGGTGACAGGAACTTCAAAAAGGCAGGTGATACTGTTACCCTAAATGATAATGAGTTTTTAGATTATAAGAGTGATAATATAATAGAAGTCCCTGGATACGATTTAGATTGTAGCCAATTTAGAAAAGATGCTCATTATGATATTATAGGTATATCAACAGCAGCATCTGTATTAACTATGGCAATGAGTATGTATAGTTGGGGACTAAGTATTAGTGTACTTGCCAAATACTGTGAAGATCGTAAAAGTAAAAAACTCGAAGAGCATGCATTTGAGATTATGAAAGCATATATGCCTGGAGTTGTTAAATAGGAGGATTAATATGATGCTAAGTATTATAATAGGTTTTATCTTTATAACTGTAACTTTCCTTGCATATGCAAGTAACATTCTATTTCTATGGGAACTTATTCCATTAGCATTATTACTGTTGCCAGTATATCTATACTGCAGGAAAAGGAAAGTATTGAATGTATATTTCGCCGTAGGAACGGTATACACTGGAGCAAGGTTTTACATGAACATGTTATTATCAAAGCAACACGCAGATAAGATATTGTTACCAGTATCTATAGACCAACAAATCATAAGACAGTTTACAGGGCTGACTGTTATCATAGCACTGTTTATATGGTACACCTATATCCTTTATGCGACATTAATCTCTATTAATGATATATATACTAAGGCTGAATCTTGTGGGGAACTGTTGTCTAATAGGCAAATTCAGATATTCAAAAACTTATTTAAATCGACTACAGTAGTTGTATTACTTGAAATTATATTAATGGTATGGCTATACGATTTAACATCAGTAACCATTAGAATGCTGACATTTGTGTTAATTATTTATATCATGTATCTTGGATTCTTCGTTATTACAAACAAAGCAGAGAAGGCTGCAAGGATTAGAATAAATGGCGGAATAACCGAGGTTATTGAAGATGCTCAAGGACGTATGGAAGAAGGCTCTGATTTAGGCAACACTCTCGAAGAGAATGGATTTGAAATTGCATATATAGATGCCGATAGCGATAATCATAATTCGGAGGAATAAATATGAGTAACTCAGAAGATATTTATTTAAGAGAGCTGTGTATGTTAACGGGTAAAGTAAACAAAGACAAGAGCTATCTATATTATCTTCTAATTAAGGATGGAGCATATTTTAAAGAAGAAGAGGCGACTACCGAAGTATTGTCTGATGAATGTACAGTAGAAGATTTCGAGAGTTGGTTCAACAGTTTGTGAGGTGCATTATGAAGAATGTGTTTCAAAGAGCAATCAATCTAGAGGACCTTATAGATAAACCAAAGTCGGATTATGAACCAGGAGAGCTAGTAGCATATGTAACTACTGCATTCCCTGGAGACCCAAAAGGTGCACTACGTATAATGAAAGATAATTATGAAATAGGTTCTATATTATTTGAAAGAACTAAAATCCTATTGGAGGGTTTGCAAGATGCTAAGAGAAACTAAACACGTGAGATCATACCCTAGTAAGACAGTTATTGAAGATTTAGTTACTAGGGATGGTCCAGCAGATGAAAATTCTTATACTCCTTTTGAGGGTAAGAAAATGATGTTAGATAGGCAATTTTCTGGCAGACAAAGAAGTAAGTTTAAACTTAAAGAGTTTTTAAGCTATTGCTCAAACAGAGATTTAAATCCATCTAGAGTCGCTGAAACAAAGGTAGTGGGTATGTTAATAGAGCAGACAGGAAATGTAGGAAGTTACATTACACTTGAGGATATGATAAAAGATGGTGTGGAAAATCCAGGAGTTGCAAAATACCTACAAGATTTATGTGTTGGATTTAAGAAAGATAATACATCNCCCTATAATACTAATGCTGACTATCAGACTATAACTGTAACTAATAGAGATGGTGATGATGGNGAAGTTGAAGAGAAGATGTTAATTAACAGGGTAGANTATGACGAGATATCGAATGAAGAGTATGAGGATATACTTAAGCAGATACCTTATTTAATNAANTCGATATGGTCTTATTCTAAACTATATAAAGCAAATTTGTTTTCGTTCATGTTTGCGTATCAAGATATATATGAACGCAAACGAGGAAGAGTTACTATAACGGACTTCGCAGATTATCCAACTTATTTACTTAAGTCTGATGGAACTTATGTACGACCTTTTAGTCACTCAGATGATAACAAATATACAATATACCCTGCCGTAACAAAGATATTTTTACAACCTAGTAGACATGCGGCAGAGTTTGATTTATGNACAAAATACTTAAAGTATTTAAAGATACTTGGGATTGATTACCATGATGAAGAACCATTGGATTACAACAATGATTTCGTCAACAGTTTGCTATGTACATATGTCCCCAATAATGATGAATACTTTAATAAGTATAAAGATATTGATATTGAAATAATGGTTGCACTTAAGCCAGAAAATATATTATCCGTACCAAAGTCAAGAATGTATTTACAATCATCAAGCAATAAAGAATTTGATTATAATGACTCTGCATACTTTATAAGTGAACGCTTGAAGCTAGTATCTAAACTAGGAGATTATAATGCAGAGATGTTTGAAGAGAGAGAAGAACATGCACTTAAACTATTGGGTAATGTATTATACTTAATGAATAGAGATAAAGGAAATAATGTAGTACCTGTTGTTCCCAGACAGAGTATTACATTTGAAGTCGGCGGACTTATGTATTACAATAAAAAGATGCTTACTGTTGATGGTAAGTATTTTGGTCCATTTAAAGGTAGAAACGACCACAAAGCAATCATAACCAAATATGGATTTGTAGTTGTTCTAGAAGAAAGCTATGAGGACGTTTACTACCTTTCTGTAGAAGACACTTTAGATATGATAGAGGAGTATATTGAGAATGGAGAGATACAGTCAAAGGCAAATTGGAAAAGTCTGTGAATTACGTATCGAGGATATTGAAGAATACTCAATCGAAGAACTTATTGACAGAGGCAAGAGGTTTATAATTGTTAATGGTTCTGAGGAGGATGAGGAGGATACGGTTAATGGAGATTGATAGTATTGTCTTAAAGTACACTAAAACCCCTGTCGATGTTATATCATACGATACTGGATTATCGGACTGGACTAACATCGACGAGATTTATCGTGGAGCAACATTGCGTGAGAAAGTTGTATGTAAGATTGACGCCACAACTGCACTTGTACAAATGTTCACGCAAGAAACAGTCAATAAATATAAACCTGTTATAATGATGATAGCTAAAGGGCAAGTAACAGACCCCGCTACACTATCCAAATGCATACATGATTTTATTGAAATGGATGCTTTGTTTAGAACAAGAATAGTGCAGTTATTCCATAGCTGTCCAGACGAAAAGAATTTCGGATGGTATGTAATTCAAGCTATAGCTAATTTACTATTGAATGTTGAAGCAGAATACAGAAGTTTCTTCAGAGGAACATCCAATGTCGTTATATGTGTAAGTAATGGATTTTTATACTTCTCAATAGAGGATACTTACAAGGAACCTGTATTGCCACATAAAGTAGAATGGGAGGTACTCAGCCGTGTTAAAAATTGGAACGGTAAGTTTAACTTCGCAGAANAGNGAATACTCTNTTATTTGGTATTCTGATAAATCAAAGAACGAACGTATCGATGTTATTGAAGATATAGCTGATTACAATGGCATCGATACATCAAACTGTGTATCGTCTCTAATAGTAGGAAGAGACACTAGACAGTTTGGAGATGGTATCATTACTGCTACCATCTCTAGAATTAAGCAAGTATCGTCTTTTTTACGCATAGCAGAGAAGAGGGATGTAAAAGTAGAAGACGGTAAATTCATTATGGAAATTTCTAAAGAACAACCTGACATTGATGTATATTACAAGATAAGATTAGTAAACGGAGAGACTGAATTAGAGTACTATAGGACAGAAGAGGGTTGTATAGAAATTACTCACTTTAGTAATAACTCTTATACAGAGTCGGATAAACCTATAAATTGGGAAGAGTATATATCGTTAAACACGATATCACTTGATGGGACAAGAAGAAAGAAAAAGGGAGAGCAAGCTGAATTTTATTCATTTGATGAACTACTTAGAAAGTATCCTCAAGTATCTCATGTATTAGATGAGTCTAACGATTATGTAGTTATTGAGTCATATGAGGAAGCTGTAGAAAGACTTAACATTTGGATTAACTCTAAAGAACAATTGAAGTCTTTCGATATAGAGTCTTTCGGTACAGAGTGGGGACCTCATTCTGATAATAGGATTACAGGTGTATTTCTAGGATTTGGTGAGAAGTGGTCAACATACTTCCCTTTTAGACAGCAAAACTTTGAATACAATCTTCCATTAGAGTTCTTAAGGAAGATATTTGACGCTATTAATAATCAACCTAAGTTTCCAGAAGTGATATTACTCAGTCATAATAGTAAGTTCGAGATACAAGGATTTTACCAAGAGTTTAGGGAATATGTCAGATGTGATATTGATACGTATATTTTAGCAGTATTAGTAGACCCATTGATAAAGAAAGGTTCTCATACACTTGATGCGTTAACAGCAAAGGTAGATCAAAACTTCTATCTAACATTAAAACAAATATTCATCGGACCTGTAAAGTTTAATGTACTACCTCCAGATATAGTAAAATTATATGGATGTCCGGACGCTACATCTCCCGCTAAAATATATCCTTATTTAATGGAGCGATTACCAAAAGATGAACACTTTGTAATGATGCTTGAGATGAAGTTACCTGTTATAAAAGCGATGAATGAATTCTATGGTATCAGAATGGACCAAGAAAGACTTAATACACTTATAGAAGAGGAAGAGTATAAGATTGAGATACTCAGCTCATTATTTAAAAAGATGCATAAAACCTCGAGAAATATTAATTCAAATGCTGTGCTATCTGATATATTATACAACAAGCTAAGATGTAAGGTAGAAGTCAGAACTGATAAAGGAGCTCCAGCAACATCTAAAGCAGCAATCGATAGAATTATTAAAACTGGGATTATACCACCAACGACACCTGATATCACTATACCAAAGGATATCGTTGATAAGAACGGTAAACCTATTATAAAGGGCAAGGACTTAGCTTATAATAAATATCCAAGCCTTATCATATACCAGGCTTATAAGAAATGTTGTAAAGAACTAGGAGCATTGAAAAGATTAAGAAATAAAAGTGACCATGGATTCTTCAAATTCTATATTAATCAAGTAGGTGCGAGTTCTAATAGACAGACTTCTGATGCACATCAGTTCTCAGACACAATGAAGTCATGTGCTATATCAGATAGCAAACATCATAATCTTGTTTCATGTGACTGGAAACAGGTTGAACTACGTGTACTAGCAGGGATGGCTGAACAGGAAGACCTTATAGAATTAGAAAGAGATGCCACAGTGGATATCCACCGTGCGATGCTTTCTATCATACAAGGAAAGCCAATATATCTTATTTCCGAAGAAGATAGACAAAGCGGAAAGAGTGTTAACTTTGGAGTAGTTTACGGTATGACGGAGTACGGTCTGGCTATTGCGGATTACGGTCCAGCATATACAAGAGAGAATTTACAGACCGAGCGTAAAAAGATTACAGACTTCTTTAATGGTCTCCCAAGAGTAAAAACGTTCTTAAAGCGTAATGAAGATTTCATGTTAAAGAATGGATATATCAAGACTGCATTTAAATATTACAGATACTTCCCAGAACTACTAGACCCTACATGTGACCCTAAGCTAGTTAAGAAACTACTGAAAGCCGGAGGTAATACGCCAGTACAGGGTACAGCGGCACAGATGATGAAGATGGCAGAGAGCAGGGTATGGGATTACATTAGAGCTAAAGGATGGGATAAAGAGAAGGACTATGATGGTGTTATACTACCAATCGCACGAATGATACTACCAATCCACGACGAGATACTATTCTCATACGATAAGGAATTAATTACTAAGGAAGAGATTATAACTATGTTTAAGGAGTGCATGGAGTTAGATATAAATGGTATGCCTCCATTCTTTGCAGCACCTGCATTTGTAGATAACTGGTACGATGGTGGAAACTCAGTATACGAGGTCGATATACCGTTTAGAGACATAATAGTGGAAGAATATAAGAAGGGCAATCTTTTACTTACAGGCAAAGATTACGTGCAGACACTTATAGATTTTAGAAACAGTGAGATTAAAACGTATATGGATGGACTTATATCTAAATATAAAGATATAGATAAGGTTGCAGAAAATGTAACTGATGGATCTTTAACACATGTATTAATCGAAACAATGATACCGGATAAAAATGAAAGAAAGAAGTTTACACATACTGAACGTATAAAAGAAGCTGTAAAAAGATACTTTGAACGACTTGCATCTGATGGAACTCTTGAGACTATAAGAGTTGCTACACCTGAGAAGGATAATACTGAACACTATAGGGATATCGATGAATGGTCTACTTCATATACACGTATCGATGCAAATGGTGATTTAATTGTAGAAGAGATGGAAGGCGATTACGAAGACAAAACCGAAGTCGATGACGAGATATTACCTATAGAAGACAGAGACACAGACGATCCATCTGTATTATTCNTACTAAATGAATGNCTAGTCGANTTGACAGGAATGGATATGGANACGGATGCAGANTTTATACACCAAGGAATACAAAAGTTAAGTAAGCCCAATGGTCACTATAATGTAGTCTATATTAACGGATATAAAACAGTGCAAACAGATATAAAAGTTGATTACTGTGTGAAAGAGATCGAGGACTTATTTAACAAAGTTAGAGGTAAAGGATTGGAGGTTATTTAATATGAGTGCGAATGATAGAGGTGTATCTCCTGAAACTATAGAAGCTCTTAGAAAGCAAATGCAATCAGTAGAGGCGGAACAAACACACGCCTCTATGCAATCCTCAAAACAGCATCAACAGCAAAGTACACCAAACACTACTAGCGCTACAGCAGCACTTAGGGAGCAGATGCTTAATAGTAAAGCAAATAGTGGTCAAACTGTTGTATTGGAACAAGGAATGAACTACACACCTAATGAGCAGGGAAAACAGCAAACTACTAATGGCGCAAGTACTACTATAATAAACACTACTAAAGTACCACAAGATAATGATGGAGATGACGATACAGGAAGAGGATTTAAACCTACAAAAACATTTGTTATGATAGCGGCGGGCATTATTGTATTATTGTTAATTATTTTTATAGTGTTCGCATCTAATGGTTCTGAAGAAGATATTACCAATGTTCCGGAAGAAGAGTTAGAATGGATTTTACCTGACTCACAGTATTCCTATACAATTGACCAGATTGAAAGGTTACGTATGGTGGGTTATACTGGAAGAGAAATTGAGGAGTTCGAAGCACTTCAAATGGATGTTGACGAACTAGTTAAAGAAGCAACAGCAAAGAGGGATGCGTGGGTACAGGAAGCAATAGCTCCGTTATATGACGCCACGTCTCAAGAATACAAAGACTTCATTAGTCAGACTTGGCTCACATTACCTAAGCGTAATGATACAGACGATTGGGATAATATCGCACAATACTATGAAGTAAGAAAAAATCTAGATTATGAGAAAGTAGAAACATATGGCAATCAATTATATATTAAAATTTATTTAGATGATAATGAACATAATGATTGGTTCTTCTTAAATGTATCGCCAGAAGACTGGGTAAGATTAAAAGACAAAGGAAATGTTATTGTTACTTATACGTACTGTACAAGGTATTTACTCGTTGGGCAAAATACACTAATAGAAGATTTTGAGAATATATTTATAACAGAAGCGCATCTTGAGATTATTGAGTAAGAGGTGATATAATGAAAGGTTGGGTAAACCATTCACAAGACCAGAAACTCCCAAACTGGTTAAAAGATAATTTAGCATCAGAATGTCCACATTGTAAAAGCCCTATGTTAAATTATTACAATGTAGATAACAGATGTACAGATAGAAAATGTTCTAATAATTCATGTTATGGCTTTGTAGCGGCAAGAGCAGACTTTGCAAGAAAAATAGTAGGCATCAAGGATATAGGTTATGCCGGATGCCTACGGGATGCTATAATGTATAAGTGTAAGAGCCCGTTCGAGTTATTTAAAATATGGAATTTTGTACCTACAGTTACTGTAGACCAGTTCCTAAGAATTCATTGTTTTAAGGGTATAGACTCAGAGTGGGAAAAGATAGTGCAGACGCTAGGCATATATACTTTAGATGAACTGTACAACAAGTACGACGGGAAGTGGAAATCCTTATTAGAAGAGAATAAGGATGAAATATATGGAAACGCAAAGTATGTTATATTCAAACAAAAGCCTGATGGACTTACGACTAAAGGTGTGCGGTACACATACAATATTATGATTACAGGAACTCCAAAGGGCTTCAACACTAAAGAGGATTTTATTTCCGCAATCAATTATGCCTGTAGAGGTTTAATAACAGTGCTGCATCAAAAAACAAAAAGACAATCTGGAGTAGACTTTCTCATACGAGAGCATGGATCTACAACTAGAGGTAAAGTAGAGGCTGCTATCAAAGGTGGAATACCGATTGTAACCTCTCAAGAGTTTGTCGCCTTTCTAGTCAATAAGATAGAAAGTTTGAATTCTGAACAATAAGTATATTACATGTCATATATTAATGATGATGAGTAATAAGTGAAAGGAGGGCTCTAAGATGACTATACTTGAGTTCATTGAACAGCAATACCCTATCAAGCAAAGAGTGCAAGAAAGATTACAGGACCCTTACAAAAGGATAGCCGACAGTGATGATTTACCTTATGATATAATAGGACCGGATGAGTTTGGTAATGTTACTAAGTTGGTTGAAATTGATAATGATAGGTATATATCAGTCATGGAACTAATAGGATACACTCAAGAGGAGATTGATAAATCTGATGACGCCGCATTAGCGATTGCATACGAAGCATATATGTCACAGGTTGATTTTGAAGATCTAAATATCCTAGATATTATGGAAAGTGTACGAATGCATGCTAATACTGTAAGGAGAAGAAAGGAGAAGCTGGATGTACTATCTATACAAAAAGACAAAGAGTAGTCAGCTTCCGAAATTCAATTATGATTTTAAGAAATTCGAGGACTTCTATGCCATTGCACATTTATTAGAAATGCCAGTTGTAGGTACACATTATGTTCGTATACAATCGGACTCCTACAAGGACATAATAAACTTTTTAAAAGTTAGTGACTCGTATCAGACAATAGTAATATATATAGAAGTAAATGAAGTATTATTAAATTATATATTATTACAGAAACCTGGATTATCTTTACTGGAGTCTAAGTCTAACTTTGAAGTATTTAAAGAGCTGGTGTCTAAATATAACATTCTATTTAAACCGAATAGTATTAAGACTATGTACTTTTCTATAGGACATTCATATGCAGAAATGGATGAAGCATTGCAACTTGTCAAACAACAGTTTCCAGATATACAGGAAATTGGAGATAATGAAATATCACAATTATTTATTGTTGATAATTTAGTATATCCTAGAAATGTACTAATTGCTTACCTTAGAATGACAAAAGGAAGAAAGAACCAACTTGAGAAGTGTATCAATTACTTTGGCAATGACATGGTACTTTACGCAATGAGAAAGAATATACGAAAACTATTAGATGAGAAGATTAAATATTTAAAGACAGGCCAAGGAAGTGGATTAATGAAATTACTACCTATAAGTAATATTGTACAGATGGCAAACGTACTAGACTTTACGAGAGGGAAGTTCATGGATATAAGGACACTTATGGCACTATATGAGACAGGAGGCAATATAAATGATACTTTACAGAAAAGAACCTATTCCTTTACAGATGAGGAATATTATGCTCTTAGATGATGATACGACTGGTGGTGTTGTATATGTTAATAAGCAGACATATGACCAGGCTCTATTACTCCATGGAAGATTTGATGGAGATCCTAATCGTGTAATAAACACTATAAAAGGTAAAGGTACTGAAACATATATCGTTAATGTTGAACTAAGAGGACTTGTTGAGAATATGATGAAAGCAATGCCTAAACCATTAAATATGTTAGCTCCATTTATAATACTGGCAACGCAGAATAAAAACATAGAATGGAAAGCAGACAACTTAGTAATGGGATATGGGATATTACATCAATTCTCACAGCTAATTGATTTCAACGCAACAACACTTGTACCTGCAGAGGTAAGAAATAATTTATCACTACCTACGATAATACTTATGCAATATGAAGCATCATGGGATGAACTCTGCTCTACACTTAAAGACAGAGTTGTTAACATTAAGAATGATTCTGTTAAGAATGAAGAACATGTGGCAAAGCCTAAAAGTTCAAATGAAATAAGTAAAGAAGTTATTAGCGAAGAATCCGAAGAGGATGAAGAAGTAGAGGATGATGAAGAGGTAGAAGATGATGGAATAGATTGGGATGCACTTAATGCAAGGTTAGAAGAGATTAAGAATGCACCTCCAGAAAAACCTCTATCGATTAACACCACACCGGCACCAGAACCAACGCCTGTGATTACAGCAAACAAATCTGAAGCTGAAGCTAGTAGCAGCGTATTAGATGAGTTTGATATATAGGAGGATATTATAATGAGTGAATTAGTTTTAAGTGGATTAATAGTAGGTTTGATTGCAATGATTTTCTTCACACCATTTTTACTTGCTAAGGGAGTAGCTAGATTAGAGGGAGAACTTACTGCAAAAGAATACATACTTTGCGCGGTCCCTATTATAAACACAATCAGAGCCGAACGTAAGTATCTTGGAAAGATTGGAATACATTGTATATCTACAATAATATTAATACTAGGAATTACTTTCAGAGTAGTGCAATGGAGGTTTATGTATTCTAATATAACAATGGGGCTTATAGGAATGGCAATATTTTGGTTTAGTTTATTACTATTTGCTATAGGGAATATCGTTATGGTATACACAATTATCCATGATGCAAATACAGTTAGAGGACTTAAACTTATATTGTTATCTGTTGCATATCCGTTCGGACAATATTATATTGGATCATATCTTGTAAATGTAATACGTCATATGAAAGAACAGGAGAGTACATTTAAACGATGAGTATTGATATTGAGAAATTAACTGAACGTACAGCTTCAGAAAAATTTCCAAACATCGTTATAACAATGCCGAATGATAACTTACCTGTTGTAATTAAATCATTAGAGGAAGGAGATATGCAGTTGATTGTTGAATTCCAAGGCAAGCGGAAAGTAGTAGCACGAATAAGTGAAAGCGCACTAAACATAGATAAATTAATAAGAACTGTAGGATTTGTTAATTACTGTTCTAGTAAGGAGTCTAGTGTTGAGGTTGCGGATGTAACTACGTATCTCAACTGCATTGTATAAGCATGGATGTAATAGTATACACTATATTACTTGTCGTATTAGGCTTATACAGATTCAACCAAACTAAAGATGTAAGCGAGTCAATTGGTATTGTGGAGACTGGTGCTACAGTTACTTCTAATTGTGAATTACCTGTAGCATCTAATCTTGGTTTGGTGAGAGAAGCTGGAGCCTATACACTAATATTAGATCAATTTAACTTAAGGAGGTAATATGCTAAATGGATTAATTTTAACTTCCTTAATATTATGGATTGTAGGATTCTTTATTAATGGATTTAGTTTATACAATTTTATGTTACTGATTCCCACGATAATGTTCGCAGTACGTAAAATTGGAATACATGTTAATTATAGTAACATAATAGCAACAGAAATATTATTACTATTCTTTAGTATAACATGGCGACTACTATTTCATAAATTCTTTATAATAAAATTCTTATTGTGTATTATAGTAAGAATAATATTTTTATGCATAGTAATATACGACGACACTGTGTACATTTATGTTAGCGAAGAAAGGAAGAAGATTTAGAGATGATTGAGAGACAAGAGGGTAGAGTGGAGAATATCTCTATTATTAAACATATACAAGACCATCTAGATTTATGTACTATGGTTATTGGGTTTGATGAAATAAAGATATTTTATGATGCAAATGAGTTAATGAAATTTATTGGTAAAGATGTAGAGTATACGACAAGACCAGATGTAGTTGATGGAGAGCCTTGCTTAGTTATATGTGAGCTTGCTTTATTATCTGCTATCCATACGGTAAAAAGTGTAGACAATATAAAACTTGTCCCAGAGGGGAATAGAAGGACAATGTGTAATGTAAGAGTTAAAACATTGCGATTTGGTGAATTCTATCCCAACTGCATTGCTCTTATGTCTAAGTATCAATTAGGAAGTTCCCCTAAAGCAAAGTGGTTTGATTGTACTATGATTGACCAAGAGTCTAAAGAGTTTGTTGTTAGACTCTTTGCATCTAATGTAGAGACAGCTAATATGGATGATATACTATCATCATTCTTAGGAAAGTATGTTACATTTGATATGGAGTCTACTAAGTATGGATTGCAGACTAAAGAAATAATTGCTTTACCAGAGATGGTAGAAGAGTCTCCAGAGGTAGTAGTAGCTAGAGAAGTAGTTAAAAATATTATAGCAAATGACAGTGGACTACGTGATTACAATCATAAGTACCAATTCTTAGATACAATGTCATCACTGATAGATGGCGAACCTGGTTATGGATTAGTTCGTATTGCATCTGAAATATACATGATAAACGCAATCGACAATATCTCTTGTGACTTAGATATTAATGCAATGAAAAGAGCAGCTATATGTTCAAGGGGATATCTATTACCACATAAGACAAACTGGTCAAGACCTATGCTTAATACCAACAGAGCTATGGGAATACCACAGCTTAAAGAAGATAAGGAGCTAATGCTCATGCTTGATGTTTTGGCAGAAGAAGAATACAGTGCTACTAAGCAAACATATATCAAGATAAAAGGTATGGTTAATGATATTATAGANATAAGACGAGGTGTGNATAATGAAAATGAAAAGGATAATTTTGGCATCGCTACTATCANTAATGCTCTTAACGGGCTGCTCTAAAGGAAATAATGTTAATGCTGACGTAACCGTTAAATGGGATAATGGCGTAATATATATGAATGGGAAAGCTACAGAAGTTACAAGCTACAATGGGTATACTGCTACTATTGNAAATGGGAATTTAGGTTTAACTTATTTATTCTCATTAGATAACGCAAAGGATGTAACTAATCTAGGAGTTAATACCCAACAGATATTGGAAGAGAATATGGACAAGCTTAAAGACAAATTTTATTACTCAGAATATTTAGGTACTAAACTGACTATGGCGAGTAATGTAGGTGGCGACGACTGGGTAGTGTGTCAGGTATATACTGATGGAAATCCAACTGCTACTGTGGCAAACTTTGCATCTAACTATATAGACACTTTACAACTTACTAATAACCAAGTCTATGTTGATTTCGGAGACTTTAAGTTCGGGAATACCTATGATGTTGTTGAAGTAAGAACTGATGGTGCTGTAATTACGGGTGTAGCTAAAGTTAGTAGAGAAGATAAAAATTGCGTAGACCCTGTGACTATTATACAAAATGATAAAGAGTATCATCTAACAAAACGCTCTGCAGGAAATTATGAGTATTACGCATATAATGGATATACAATAACAATGGCTACAGGGCTAGATATAAATAATTATATTACATTTAAATAAGGAGTGTACCGTATGAAAATAGTTAAACATATTATAGAAACAGATATTGCTAAATTGAGTATTATATCTGAGAGCGTAGATTTGAATAACAAGACGGAGATGGAAACGCTCAATAATGTTTTACTAAGTGCATACGAGTCTCTTAATGGAGCATGTCTAGGGATATCAGCGATACAACTAGGTATCCCTAAACGTGCTATACTTTTGAGATATGCAAAAAGAAAACCTATCGTAGTATATAATCCAGAAGTAAAGGTTAAACTGGGAAGTAGGAAATCAAATGAAGGATGTTTATCAGAAGGAAAGCATAGGTATATAGTAACAAGACCTATTATAGCTATAGTTTCTTATTACGATATAAATGGGAATAAGGTTACTAAAATACTTAGTTATAAAAGACTCAGAATATTTATGCATGAAGTAGACCATCTAAATGGCATACTTCTACAAACCAAAGGCGTTCAAGTTAAGGAGATGAAAAGATGGAGATAACAGTACTATTCCCCAAAGCTTCGGCATATGATGGAAAATCTACTGATGCACAAAGAACTATGAGAGATATTATTAAAAAATTTCTAAACATATTTATGGAGGCAGATTGTTGCCTTAGGTATGTACTAGAAGATAAACTTGCCAATGACTTTATACAGGAATTACAATATATAAATACAAAAGTTGTATCAGCTATTAACAATATTGATTATCATTACTTAATTAATAACGAAGATAAAGATGACCCGATACAACCAATAGTTTTTGAACTATATAGTAGTGTTGATAACGTTGCGGGTGATATAGACAAACATCTTATGCCTGATATAAGATTAGCAGTGCAAGATAGTGTTCAATATGAAATACAAAGGGCATCTTATTATAAGAAACGCAGAAGACATATTCTAGATAACTTAGTAAGAACTTCACGTAATGTTCTTATGTTCACTATTAACGATAACCTAGATAGATGTATACATCCGTCTAAGACAGTATCTATAGGAGACGGACGTCTATGTGTACAAGTAGATTTATTAACAGGAATTCCTGTGAGCTATTACGGTGGAGTGTATATTCCAGAAGATGTTATAAGTGATGTATTACATTCGCAGAAAGGTTGAGGACATGAAAAAGCAAATAGTACAAAAATCTAAAAGAGTTACAAACAATTTCCAAAGGCTTATGTATGACGATGGAACATTCTTAAATGATTGGAATAGATGGAGAGATGAGCAAGAAAAGAAAGGACATAAGTTTATATATGACAGACGTAATGATATTTATTGTATGGACCCTACAATGGATTACGAAATGTATTATAATTATCTAATGTATCTCAACTCATCATACACTGAATGGAGAACTTATGGGTATCTTGATATGGGTATGGTACCATACATGATGTGGCCAAGCTTTATGGACTCCTCTGCAGTACTTGAATATATGCGTGGAGTTGCTAGGAAAATTGGAATAACTCTTATTCAAGTTCCTGGAGTGTCTTTTCTAAAAGATTCTTATATAGCTAATGGAACTGATTATTGGGTGTTCAGAGAAGACTTATTAAAACTAGCAAGGGCATTAGAAGCGACCCAACCAGACCTTGTTAATTTTGGATTTAAAAGTGAAGCAGACGTTTGTACTTCTAGATTTGTAGAGGAGTTATCTTATATAAGTAAACTAGTAGGAGGTATGTAGAATGAACCTAATAGAGTTTAATGATGAGCAATTATCAGGTAAGAAAGTAAAGAAGAGTTTTAAGACACCACCTACATTGGAAGATATAAGTATGTTTCAGAAACTTATTCATATGCAGAAAGATATTGAAAACGCATATGAGTTAACTGATGATTCAAATTCATTCTTTACTGCATATCCAGACATAAAGAAGATAATGGGATCAACAATAGGAACAGAATGTTTCTATGCATGTAAATTAAACGCACTATTTCAAGGAGTACCTAATAGAGTTGTGTACGTTATTAAAAAGGCTGTAGATAAATACGGGACAGACAGTCCTAATAGAATATTAAATTCTGTGCTACCATATATAAAGGCATATTCTAATTCAGAATTTACTGATGGTGAAGAAACCTTTTTAGTAAAAGATATATTAGAGAATATTATAGGAAAGCCATGCCAGCTATTAACAGATTCAGTTAGAAAAGTATATGGTGGTAAAAATGAAATATGCGAGTGGGATGAGGTGTGGGTACCAACTGCAAACGTTGTTGCACTTATACCAAAGGATATTATAGATTTAATATCTATTGAAGATTGTAGAAGAATAAATTACGATAAAAAATTAGGAATACATTTAGATGGAGAACCCTTAAGAACATTTAACAATCGTATGGGAATTACTAAATATGAGTTCGATTTAAGGGAGTCAATTTAAGGAGCGGAGTATGAGACCAGTAGATGATTACGTAACTCTTCTACTTGACGAACCTCACAAGAAAAATATGGAGATGCTAGATTCATATGATGCTAGATTAACAAAGTTTCAAGAGACCAGACCAGACGATTTATCTAAGTATGGAAAACATATGAAATCTCTTGAACGATTTAATCAAGCACTTGATGCCTTAAAGTTTAACCTATCTTTAGATGTAATCGTCGGCAAAATAACTGACGATTTAGCTCAGATGCAAGAGGACTGGTTAACTAAGAAAGGTGAGGCATATGACGCTATTGATGCCGATATAACCAAACTAAAAGAGGAAATAGAAGCAAATAATAAGGCACATAATCAAGCAATATACGAAGCAAATAAAAATGGCAACTCCGGGTTTGTAACTCTTGAGAGTAAGAGAAAGATATTAGAAGGTTACTCAGATAAGATATTTGATATTAGTTCACAGTANGGACTTTCTACATCCGATGTTAATATTGACGAAACTATATTTACNNCTGATGAGCTAGGTAAACTATATGANGAGTATATAGCATATATGAAGAAAGAAGAGCGTGACTTAAACCCAATACAATACTTGAGACGGATGTGTCCAGATGTTATGATGCAGGGGATAATTCTATTAGTAATACTCTTCATATGTTTCACACCAATACTTAATATAATAAGTATAGCATTTATAGGAGCATTAGTAGCTAATCAAGTTAAGGAAGTTAGTAGAGCCAAATATTACAGTATATTATTAGCTATTACATTTAATGTAAAGCCAGAGAATATGGGATATGTAGAGCTAGATGAAAGTCTTTTATTACCTGAAGAAATTACTGATGAAATGTTGGACACAGATGAGAGGTTTAATAAGTTTATTGAAATGTATACAGCTATAGAAGATACATTTGAAGAAACAAATCCGACGCTAATACAAACTAGTATTATGGCAGAATATGCATCTAAACAACCAGCCTTACAGGAAAAACTAAAAGAGTATAAGATTATATTCGAAAATAAAGTATTTAGAATTAAATCAGACGTGTCTTCAGAAATAGCATTCTTGAATAAAGAATATGACAGGCTGAGAAAGGAACATAAATTCTTAGGACAACGATTTAGTAATAGTCTTGTATTTAATGGTAAATATAGCTTAGGTCTTCATGATGAATGTATTGATGAGTATGTTGATACAGGACATAGTAATATAGTTATTAGACCTAGTGCGGATACAGAATTAATGAATAAGTTCTTAAGAGTAATGATTGTTAATGCTTGGAGTAATGTATGTCCAGGTAAATTAAAAATAAATGTATATGACCCTAATAACTTTGGTAGATCTATAATGCCATTATACAGTGCTGAATTAAATGAGTACATTAACTTCTTTAACGATAAGCTAGAAACTATCCTTGATGATTGTATAGATTATGTGCAAGATAACTTTAAACTTATGGCAGGTAAAACTATAGAAGAGTACAATGCTATTTGTGAGAAGACTGGTAAAACTCCTATAGAGTATAAACTATTAGTAATATTATCGCAACCTAAGACAATTGAAGAAGATGAGAAACTTCAGAACTTCTTTGAGTACTCAGCTACTGGAGGAACTTATATATGGGTCGTATCAGATACTATGATGTCAAAGGATGCATATGTATTTAGAAAGCCGTTTGAAGGTGTAAGCAACCCTATAGTAGACGTTGCTACGCTTGATTGGTGTGAGCAAGCTAGAAATAATTATATTACAGCAATAGAGAATGCTAAACCAAAAGGACTACTGTGGAGTGACTTCATAAATAATGTTGTGCCAGAAGATAAGACTTGGACAGGGGACGCTAGTAAATATATAGACTTCTATCCTGGATATGAAGAGGGTGATCCTAGCAAGTTCAAACCTTATACAGTAGGGAATGATGGAAATATTCATGCTATTGGAGTAGGTACATCAGGTGCAGGTAAGTCTGTTTTCCTAAATCACCTTATAGGAACTATGTG
>JGI24712J26585_10001315_pt1 | contig 21272 bp, 18 predicted proteins | sample BioPla3DNA2_FD_26585 | JGI IMG/M metagenome (IMG submission 26585) | reverse complement strand
CCAACACGGTCACGCAGGTAGTAGAGTTTTGCTCTTCTTACCTTACCTCTTCTGATAATTTCAAACGAGTCAACCTTTGGGGAATGAACCGGGAATACTCTTTCAACGCCAATACCAAAGGAAAGCCTTCTAACGGTAACTGTCTTTCTGATACCGCCGCCATGCATGGCGATGATGGTTCCTTCAAAAGCTTGAATTCTCTCACGGGTTCCTTCCTTTACCTTAACATTGACCTTTACATAGTCACCAATCTTAAGGTTTGGTAGGTTTTGCTTCATGCCTTCTTGTTCAAGTGCACGAATGATATCCATTGTGTTTTCCTCCTAATCATAGAGTGTTCTTATCTGTTCCGTATAATTATCAGGAATATTGCAGGCAGCGGACCACTCTTTACTTACGCCGTAATATTATAACATGGACATATTAAATTGTAAACAATGTTCAAGAAAATCATTAATAATGTCTGATTGATTCGTGATAATGTCTCATTGTACCATTCGTGATTATGTCCCAAATTAAATATAGTAGAATATACCTCATAATAACAATTTGAGGTGGAACAATGAGAAAGGTTATTTTAACAATGGATGAGAATCAAAAGTATCTGGTTATTAAAAAACTTATTGAAACAAACGGTAATAAAAAAAGGGCTGCACTTACGCTTAATTGCTCTGAAAGGCATATTAATAGATTAATTCAAGGCTATAAGCAAGAGGGTAAAGCTCATTTCATTCATGGTAATCGTGGAAGAAAACCTGTTCATGCATTAAATGATGATACAAAGCATCTTATTATTGATCTTTATCAAACAAAGTACAACGATGCAAACTTTACTCACTTTTCAGAATTATTATCTAAACACGAAAATATCGATGTTTCTCCCAGTTGTATTCGTAATACTCTACTTGAGAAATACATCCTCTCTCCTAAAGCAAAACGTGCTACGAAAAGAAAAGTTGCAGCATACCTTAAAGAGCTTAAAAAGTCTGTTAAATCTAAAAAAGAGATTGCAAAAATCGTTAATGCCATAGTCGATATTGAAGACGCTCATCCTAGGCGTCCAAGATGCGCTCATGCAGGTGAGATGATACAGATGGATGCCTCCCTTCACCTGTGGTTTGGCACTAATAAAAGTCACTTACACATTGCTGTGGATGATGCTACAGGCACGATAGTAGGAGCCTACTTTGATAAGCAAGAAACGTTAAACGGATATTATCATGTATTGCATAGAATCCTAACAGATTATGGTATTCCATATATGCTCTTTACTGACAGGCGCACTGTGTTTGAGTATAAGCGCAAAAAAATTACGGCAGTAGAAAAAGATACCTATACACAATTTAGTTACGCCTGTAAACAACTTGGAATTGAGATTAAAACTAGTAGTGTACCCCAGACCAAGGGGCGTGTAGAAAGAATGTTCCAAACCCTTCAATCACGCCTCCCGTTAGAATTACGGCTGGCCGGGGNAACAACAATTGAGCAAGCCAACAAATTCCTAAACTCCTACATAAAAGAATTCAACGCTCAATTTGCATTACCCATTAATAGTATCAATTCGGTCTTTGAAAAACAACCTGATAATGAAAAAATTAATCTGACACTTGCAATACTAACTAGCAGAAAAGTAGATAACGGTCATTGCATTAAATTTAAAAATGCTTATTACAAACCTGTGGATAGCAATGGATTTCCCGTATATTACCGTAAAGGTACAGCTGGAATGGTAATCAAAGCATTTGATGGTCAGATGTTTTTTGGGGTAGAAGACAAGGTCTATGCTTTGGATGTAATACCTGAACATGCGCGCGTATCAAAAAACTTTGACATCTTACCCGTACAAGAGAAGCCAAGGAAACGGTATATTCCACCTATGAGCCATCCTTGGAAACAAGCTTCATTTGAACGACATATGAAGAAGCAAGCTCATAGGCCAGAGAATGTAGCTTAATATACTTTAAAGGATTACCGTATATCCTTAAAGAAAAAATGCTTTAAGGGCTTATTTAGCGAGCTTTGAATTCAGGTTAGATCGTTTATTTCACAATATTTTGAAGTATTCCGATACCAATGGAGCACACGTATACGGTTAGAACAATCAAACAGCGTTTATGCCGCGAAAGTCCGTTGATAATGAGAAGGCATGTTAGGCTATAATACCGGGCATTATCCATTCTCCAAAGCCCAGCTTCTTGTTCTGTATGGTGATACCCTAGATGCCTGAAAACATGCCGATAGAGGCTCATTGTCAACGGAGCCGTGGAATAAATGCGTGCTCCGCTCCCTTATACCTGATAGAGTAGTGTGTAATTAATCGGAATACTATCTTTATATATAAAAGGCACCGGAAAAACTGGTGCCAATGTTTTAAGTTTTTTAGGACATTTTCAAAAATGGTTGACAGCTTATTCTCGACAATTTTTAATATAGTTACAGGATTTTTCTCACTACTTCTCTCATAATAGTAAGATGCTTTATATAATTACCAGATTTAGTCTGGTAATTTCCTACAAATTGATTTATAATATTTAGGTGTATCATTGATTGATACACAAGTAATTGATAAATTTTTGTCAATTATTTACCCCCCCTAATATACTCTATTTAATTTAAAGGGTACCTCGATAAATCGAGATACCCGTCTTTTTTTATATATAATACTATATTATATAATGTCTGCCTTAATTATTTTTCTAACGTAGCTTAGTCTGCATCGTTCTCTGTTGTTTCCTTTTCCGGCTCTTCATCATCTCTTTCCTCAGCAGGAATTCTGGTTAATGACACTACTCTGTTATCCTCAGAGGTACGCATTAGAGTGACTCCCTGGGTAACACGGCTTAGAACGCTTATACCATTCACATGCATTCTTATTATAGTGCCATCCGATGATATAAGCAGAAGATCGTCGTCCTCGGAGACGGACATTGCTCCTATAAGTAATCCGGTCTTTTCGGTAACCCGATATGTGAGAACACCTTTTCCGCCTCTGTTCTGTACCTTGTATTCATCCAGGTCGGTTCTTTTTCCGAAACCATTGGCAGTTACAACAAGCAGGGTAGTATTTTCAAAATAAGGTACCATTGAAATAACCTTGTCATTTTCATCAAGCCGTATACCCATAACACCCATTGATGTTCTGCCCATAGGCCTTACATCCTTTTCACTGAAGCGAATACACATTCCTTTCTCAGTTACAAGAATAATATCATAGGAACCGTCCGTTAAACGGGTACCTATAAGCTCGTCCCCTTCCTTCAGGGTTATTGCAGCAATACCACCCTTGCGTATATTCTCGTACTGTTCTAAAGGAGTCTTCTTAATCATGCCTTGCTTTGTGGCCATGATAAGGTACATATCTTTTTCATCGCCGTGGATCTTGATTCCTGCGGTAACCTTTTCGTCACTATCCAGTTCAAGAAGATTAACAATAGCTGTTCCCCGTGCCTGCCGTCCTGCCTCGGGAATCTGCCACGCCCTCAGTTTATATACTCTTCCCTTGCTTGTGAAGAACAGGATGTATCTGTGAGTAGAGGTTATAAATACATCTACCGCAAAGTCATCTTCCCGGGTAGTAAGGCCTGCAATGCCCTTGCCCCCGCGTTTTTGACTCTTATAGGTATCAATAGGAGTTCTCTTGATATAGCCATACCTGGTAAGAGTAACTACTACATCTTCATCCTTAATGAGGTCCTCCATATCTATGTCAGACTCATCAATTGTAATATCGGTTCTTCTTTCATCACCATATTTACTCTTAATTTCAAGAAGCTCTTCACTGATTATCTGGTGAACAAGCTCGGGCTTAGAAAGAACATCCTTATAATATGCTATCTTTTCAAGAAGGTCATTATATTCCTGATCCAGTTTTTCGCGCTCAAGACCTGTCAGTCTTCCAAGCCGCATATCCACTATGGCCTGGGATTGTTTTTCACTGAAGCTAAAGCGCTCCATAAGCCTTGACTTGGCTAAAGCTTCTGTTCTGGAGCTTCTGATAATATTTATTACTTCATCAAGATTATCAAGTGCAATCTTTAAGCCTTCTAAAATGTGAGCTCTGGCCTCGGCCTTTTCAAGATCATATTTTGTTCTGCGGCGGATAACTTCCTCCTGATGCAATAAATAATATTTAATAAATTCTTTCAGATTTAATACCTTTGGTTCAAATTTTCCGTCCGGAGACTGGACAAGTGCCAGCATATTTGCACTAAAAGAATCCTGAAGCTGGGTATTTTTATAAAGCTGATTTAAGATAACACCGGCATTTGCATCCCTTTTAAGTTCGATAACAATGCGCATGCCGTCCCTGTCCGATTCATCTCTCAGATCTGATATTCCTTCAATCCGCTTATCTTTAACCAAATCGGCTATTTTTTCAATTAGACGGGCTTTATTAACCTGATACGGCAGTTCAGTAACAACTATTCTCTGACGGTTGTTCCCATAGGCTTCAATATCAGTGACAGCACGAATAACAATTCTTCCTTTTCCGGTTCTGTATGCATCACGAATTCCGCTTTTCCCAAGAATAGTACCGCCTGTTGGAAAGTCCGGACCTTTTATAATATCTGACAATTCATCAATTGTTATATCAGGATTTTCAATATATTTAATAATTCCGTCAATAACCTCGGAAAGATTATGAGGAGGGATATTAGTAGCCATACCTACAGCAATACCTGAAGAACCGTTTACTAAAAGATTCGGGAATCTCGATGGCAATACTACAGGTTCAATTTCATGCTCGTCAAAATTAGGCTTGAAGTCTACAGTGTCCTTGTTTATGTCCCTTAGCATTTCCATTGCTATTTTAGTAAGCCTTGACTCTGTATAACGCATGGCTGCAGGTGGATCGCCGTCTATAGATCCGAAGTTACCGTGTCCGTCAACCAAAGGGTACCTCAAAGAGAAGTCCTGTGCAAGACGTACAATGCTGTCATATACTGCTGCATCACCATGAGGGTGGTATTTGCCCAATACTTCACCAACTGTTGTGGCACATTTTCTATATGCTCTGTCAGGTGTAAAGTTCAACTGGTTCATGGCATGAAGAATTCTCCTGTGTACCGGCTTTAAGCCGTCTCTTACATCAGGAAGAGCCCGGTCTACAATAACACTCATGGCATAATCGATGAAGGATTGCTTCATCTCAGCTTCAATATCAACCGGAATTATTCGGTTAGCATTTGGATTTTCTATGTTTCCGCCATTTTCGGACATTTATTATGCTTCCTTTCATTTCCATACAATAAATATTGTATCCATTTTTTATATGCGTAACATATCTATTTTAATAAACATTTCAATTTATGTCCATCTTTAAAAAAAGACCCGCCTTACAGGCAGGTCGAAAATGGAGATCGTCACATATACTAAAATCCGGTTTATTTATTGCGCTTTTTTAAGGTCTTCCTTTTTAGGAATACGAACTATAAACTCTAAAAATTCACCGCGGTCAATTTGGGCAGCTCGTGCATTTACTCCTGATTTTTTCATAGTATCTATTGCCTGGCGGATTGTGTTTACAAAAATTCTTATATCTTTAATGGACTTTGTCATACGCCCTTTATACTCCTGTGATTTATTCGGATTGCAATACTTATCCAATGCTTTCTGAACAAGCTCCTCGGTTTTTCTTACATTTAGTCCTCTGTCACAAACCTTCTGCAAAACTTTTAACTGAATCTGCTCATCGTCTATTTTTAATAGCGCTCTGGCATGTCTTTCGGTAAGACCATTGTCAGATAATATTTTCTTAACCATTGGAGAAAGTCTGAGAATTCTTATTTTATTTGCAATTGTAGACTGGCTTTTCCCAATTTTTTGTGCCAGTTCTTCCTGGGTAAGTCCATGCTCTTTTATTAAATTCCGGTAACCCTCGGCCTCTTCCAGATAACCTAAATCTTCCCTCTGCAGGTTTTCAATCAGTGCCATAATAGCCGAATCGTCCTCCCCGATATCAACTATTATCGCAGGAACCTCCTTATGACCGGCCATAGCAGCTGCACGCAACCTTCTTTCCCCTGCCACAAGCTCGTAATGCGTATTATTCACTTTTCTGACATTGATCGGCTGGATAACACCATATTGTTGTATTGATCTGCATAGTTCATCCATGGTAGAGTTATCGAATTTCCTTCTGGGTTGATAGGGGTTTGGTCTTATTAAATCGATAGAAATCATCGTTATCTTTTTCTCTTCTGATTTCTTTTCCTCATATTTTTTTTCTAACCCAGGAAATCTTAATTTTGTTGCAATCATAGGGCACCTTTCCTTTCATCCTCTTTTGTGTATCAGAACATTTTATATCAAGTAAAGTATTCGCCCTTTGAATGCGTCATCCTTTTTTTATTTAAAAGTAAATATCGCACAAAGCCTTATATAATGCGGCTTACGTCATCATTTGATAGGCTGTTTTGTCGGCTTGCCGCTCTTTCTGGGATAATTTGTTGGTGTGTGTCGACATTTTTTTATTAATATGACGTATCTTTCAATATCGCTATTGGGAAGAGTAAAAATCTTGGCATCCATAACCTCTCCTCCCAATATATCCAGAGCCTTCTGTGATTCTTTCAATTCCTCTTTGCCATCAGGCCCTTTCATTGCAATAAACATGCCTCCAATTTTTACAAAAGGTAAGCAATACTCCAATAAAACCGGAAGGTTGGCTACTGCTCTTGCTGTTACANAATCAAAACGCTCTCTGTAGTTTTTATTAACTCCAAAATCTTCAGCTCTGCCATGAACAGAAAATATGTCTTTTAACTTCAGGTTATTACATATTTCATTAAGAAATTTAACTCTCTTTTCAAGAGAATCCAGCAAGGTCACTTTCAGGTTCTCTCTTATTATTTTCAAAGGTATCCCCGGAAAACCGGCGCCTGTTCCCACATCTATCAGAGTCTTTGTTTCATCCGGAATAAACTCTGCAATTGACAGTGAATCTAAAAAGTGCTTGATTACTATACCCTCCGGATCGGTAATAGCAGTAAGGTTTATTTTTTCGTTCCACTCCACAAGTAATCGTGCATATTGGGAGAACTTATCTGTTTGTTCATTTGAAAGTATTACACTATATTCCTTAGCGCCTTCTTTCAGCAATTCTATATTTTTCTCACTCAACATATTTTCGAAATCCTTTCAGATCCTAACCCTTTCTCTTTCGGCTTTCCAGATAAACTAAGAGCACCGAAATATCTGCAGGAGATACCCCTGAGATTCTTGAGGCTTGCCCTAATGAAACCGGCTTTATTGCATTAAGCTTTTGTCTGGCTTCTGTACTCAGGCCATGAATTGAAGAATAGTCGATTTCTTCCGGTAAACGCCTTTCCTCCATGCGCTTGAACTGTTCTATCTGATTCATTTGCCGCTTAAGGTATCCCTCATATTTAATACTGATTGAAACCTGTTCTATTACTTCTTTTGGAAGATCCGCCCCTTGACCGATTTCACTTAAATAATGGTATTCTATTTCAGGCCTCTTTAGCAGATCATACAGTTTTATTCCTGTAACAATCTTTGTGCTGCCGTGTCGCAGCATAAACTCGTTTATTTCGTTGTTTGCAGGCAGTACAGTCTCCTGCAGCCGCTTAATTTCTTTTTCTATCAACCGGCTTTTTGCCATAAACCGGTCAAAACGTTCCTGAGTTACCAGACCAATTTTATATCCGATTGAAGTCAATCTCACATCGGCGTTGTCCTGCCTTAAATAAAGTCTGTATTCTGCACGGGATGTCATCATACGATAAGGCTCATTTGTGCCCTTTGTAACTAAATCATCAATTAAAACACCTATGTAGGCTTGTGAACGGTCTAAGACCAGAGGTTCCCGATTTTGCAATTTCATAGCTGCATTAATGCCGGCCATAAGCCCCTGGGCCGCAGCTTCCTCATAACCGGAGCTGCCGTTAATCTGCCCGGCAAAAAACAGGCCTTCTATTCCTTTTATCTCCAGCGATAATTTCAGCTGAGCAGGATTGATACAATCGTACTCTATGGCATAGGCCGGTCTCATTATCTGAGCATTTTCAAGGCCCGGCAAGGACCTTACCATTTTCAGCTGAACATCCTCAGGCATGCTGGTGCTCATTCCCTGAAGATATACTTCCTTTGTACCCAGTCCCATTGGTTCAACAAATACCTGATGGCTTTCTTTGTCGGCAAAGCGGACAATTTTATCCTCAATAGACGGGCAGTACCTGGCCCCTATTCCTTTAATTTCGCCACTGTACATCGGTGATCTGTGAAGATTCTCCCGGATTATTCTGTGGGTTTCTTCTGTTGTATGGGTCATATAACATGGCACCTGTTCTATATTTAATTCACCTGTCAAAAAGGAAAAAGGTACGATTTCTTCATCACCGGGTTGCTCTATCAATTTAGAATAGTCTATGCTGCGCTCATTTAAGCGGGGAGGTGTTCCGGTTTTAAAGCGCAATAATTCTATACCCAGCTCTTTTAAGCTGTTTGACAGCTTATTTGCAGGTAAAAGACCGTCAGGGCCGCTGCTTACTTTACTTTCACCTATTATTATGCTCCCGTTCAGGTATGTTCCTGTTGTTAAAATAAGAGCTTTACAATAATAAACAGTTCCGGTATGAACGCGAATCCCTTTTATTCTTTTGTCTTTACACAAAATATCGGTAACCTCTGCCTGCTTAATTTCCAGATTCTCCTGCATTTCCAGAACATGTTTCATATAGTCGCTATATGCACGCCTGTCAATCTGTGCTCTCAATGAATATACGGCAGGGCCTTTGGCTTTATTGAGAATTTTGGACTGAATAAAATTTGCGTCAGCCGAAATGCCCATTTGGCCGCCTAATGCATCAACTTCTCTAACCAGCTGACCTTTTGCCGTTCCCCCTATATTGGGGTTGCAAGGCATATTTGCTATGTTGTCCAGATTGAGAGTAAAGATTGCTGTGCTAAAACCCAGTCTGGCAGTAGCCAGAGCTGCCTCACAGCCTGCATGGCCTGCCCCGACAACAATTACATCGTATACTCCTCCGATAAAATCACTCATTAATATCACCTAATGTATATCAGTATATCTTCAATATATATCTAAGTAATCTTGGCCTGCTGATATTATCCTTAGCGTCAGCTAGAGATCTTCAGTTTGGCATATAAGATCCTTCACTACGCTTTGCTTCGTTCAGGATGACACCAAAGTATGTCATCCTGAGCNTTAGCGAAGGATCTTTAACTGACATCTATAATCCTTCGACTCCGCTGCACGGAGCGACCACTATTTTCCCAGGCAAAATCTTGAGAAAATTGCGTTTATTACATCCTCATCAGCATGGTGTCCTGTTATTTTTCCCAATTCCTCAAGTGCTGCTTTTAGGTCAAGTGCCACCATATCCAATGTCATATTTAATTGGCTCGCCCTGTGGGCTGATTCTAATAATTCCTTCGCCTTTCTTAACTGGCTTTCGTGCCTTGCATTTGTTATGAGTACCTGATTGTCCATATCCTGCCTGTTTTCTGTAGCATATCCGAAGATACGCTCCTCCAGCTCATCTATCCCTGTATCTTCANAAATAGACATTAGAATTGCACCGGGATATGAATTAATAAATTCATTTATTGTTTGCTTNTCTTTAACAAGATCTGTTTTATTAAAACACAAGACATACGGCTTGTTCTCGCCCAATACCTTATTAAGCACATCCTGATCCTCAGTTATAAAACCTTTGGAGATATCTATTAGAATAATAACAAAATCAGCATCTGAAATTGCTTTTATACTTCTTTCCACTCCCTGCTGTTCAACCCGGTCAAAGGTATCCCTGACCCCTGCAGTATCCACAAGCTTAACTGGTATACCCTTTATATTCACATATTCTTCAACGGTATCCCTTGTAGTGCCCGGAATATCTGTTACAATTGAGCGGTTCTTTCTTGTAAGCCTGTTCATCAATGATGATTTACCTACATTGGGTCTGCCGGCAATAACAACATCCATGCCTTCTCTCAAGAGCTTTCCGTAGTGGAAACTTCTGATCAGGCCGTCAAGTTCATTTATAATTTCTTCAGCTGCCCTTTCTGCTTTGGATAGAGTAATCTCCTCAGCATCATACTCAGGATAATCCAGATTAACTTCTATATCGGACAGCAGTGTAATAATTCTTTCTCTTATTTCATTTAGCTTTTGGGACACAGACCCCTCAAGCTGTTTTACCGCAATCTTTGAAACCCTTTGGGTTCTTGCCTGTATAATATCCATTACGGCTTCGGCCTGGGACAGGTCTATCCTGCCGTTCAAAAATGCCCTTTTAGTAAACTCTCCCGGTTCTGCCGGCCTGGCACCGTTTTTATAAAGAAGGTTCAGCAAAGATACTGCAATGGTATAGCCGCCATGGCTTGATATTTCCACTACATTCTCTCTGGTATAAGTACGGGGCGCTTCCATTTTAGAAAGAAGCACCTCGTCAATAACCTCTTTAGTCTCATTTGATATAATTTTTCCGTATTGAATGGTGTGGGATTTTTGTTCCGATACGGTATACTTACCCTTGAATATCTTATCTGCTATTAAAAAAGCTTCGGGCCCGCTTAACCGGATTACTGAAATCCCAGAGTTTCCTACAGCCGTAGAAACTCCTGCTATAGTATCATTTATCATATTTTATTGCCTTTTCCTGCTGCCTTTATATTTGTCCTGTCAGCAGCGTAAATGGTTATTAAATTATTAAAGGGTTGCCTCAAAATTTTAATTTTGTCATTCTGAGGCCATATGGCCGAAAAATCTTAAAAGATCTTTCGTTACACTCAGGATGACAACCAAATACGAGACAACCCCTTTATTTCTTAATAAGATTTACCGCTACCCTGTTTGTAACGTACAACCACCTTGCGGTTTGGTTCTTCTCCGATACTGTGTGTATCAACATACTTATGGTCTTGCAATGTAGAATGAATTATTCTTCTTTCATACGGATTCATAGGTTCAAGTGTCAGGTTTTTACGATATCTTGTAACTTTGTCTGCAACCCTGTTTGCCAGCCTTATCAAGGTCTCCTCCCGCTTTTTCCTGTAGTCAGCAACATCCAGAATTATACGTATATACTCATCTGACTTATTGTTTACCACAAGACTGAGAAGGTATTGAAGTGCATCCAGAGTCTCTCCCCTTCTACCTATAACAATACCAATATCATCTCCTGTTAAGCGAACGGTTATGTGATCCTCTTCGTGAATAATTTCAAGGTTTGCTGTAATCTCCATTTTCTCAAAAATTGGCCTTAGAAATTCTACAATAATATCATCAATACTGGCCTTTTTTGTTACTTTGACGACAGCATTCTTATTCCCTATTAAACCTAGTATCCCTTTGTTTCCTTCGTTTATGATTTCAATATCCACGTTATCAATGTCGGTTTCCAGCTCTTCACATGCAAGCCTGATTGCCTCATCAACTGTCTTTGCCTCTTTTGTTATTGACTTTTGCAACGTTGCTCTCCTCCTTCTTTGCTTTGTCATCTTTCTTGTAAAACTTATTTACAAGCTTTTGCTGACCAAAGCTTAATATATTATTAAGAGTCCAATAAACCGATAATCCGCAAGGAGTGCCTAATCCAATCCAAAGAGTCATTATTGGGCTCATCCAAAGCATACTTTTGTTTGCGCAACCATTATTGGCGGCTTTCGGATCTTTACTTTTTGTCTCAGGCTGCTTGGGCATCATTTGTGATGTTGTTAAGAATGTTGTACCAACTGCAATAACCAGCAGAATCAGTGCCGGCAGATATACCCCCGGATTCGCGGTTATTTCCTTTGGATTAATTGTTGGTTTTATTCCCAGGTTAAAGAAATTGAACACTTTAAGATCGAAATCGGTCAATATTTGTTTTTGCTCTTGAGAAAGATACGGATTTTCAGTAACAATTGCTTCTTTCCTGTCAATTGCGTCCAATATTTTTATTTCTATATAAGGATCTTTACCTGATAAATCCTTATATGCCTGCTGTAAATAAGCGTCATCTATATTATCGCCGTAAGGATCACGTATATCCAAATTGAATCTGCTGTTATCAAACTGCAAATCACCGGACTGAATAGAAACAAGAGCCATATGGCCTACTGCTCTGGCCGGGATATCCAGCATATATGACATGGGCATTCTGATAACATAAAAAAGTGCAATAATAATAGGTAATTGTATTAGCATTGGAAGACAACCTGATGCCGGATTATAATTCTTTTCCTGATAAAACTTCATTTGTTCTTCCTGAAGCTTTTCTTTATCATTCTTATAGCGTTCCTGAATTCTTTGAAGCTCTGGCTGGAGCTCCTGCATCAGTTGAGTTGACTTCATCTGTTTAATAGATAAGGGTAATAAGATCAACTTATAAACTAATGTAAAGAAAACCAATGAAAGTGCATAATTATGAAGGCCAATCGTATTATAAATAAAATACATCAGCATACCGAATATCTTGCCAATCGCACTTAAAATTCCCATAAACTTTTCCTCCAAGTTTCTATTTTACAGGGTCATATCCTCCTGGGTGGAAGGGATGACACTTTAATATCCTAAGTATCGCTAAATAAGTACCTTTTATTGCACCGTATTTTGTTACGGCTTCCAGTGCATATTGTGAACATGTGGGATAAAATCTGCATGCAGGTTTTCTTTTAAGGGGCGATAAATATCGTCTATATAGTTTTATAACAGCTATGACTATTTTTTTTAACATTATCTAACTTTCCCTGTCTAAAAGACCTAACTTGTAAAAAAGATACCTTAATTCTTTCCCAATAATCTCCTTGTTTGCGGATGATTCTGTTTTTCTTGCAACTATAACTATATCAAAGCCTTTGTTTAGCTGATTATACAATTCTCTTATGTTCTCTTTAATCAGTCTGCGCATTCTGTTTCTTTTTACAGAATTTCCTACCTTTTTGCTCGTGGTAATTCCATACTTTGTTGCTTCAGTATTGTTTTTCAGACTATAAACAACTAAAAAGGCGGTCGATGCATATTTTCCTCGCCTATATACCTTTTGAAAATCTCTGTTGTTTACCAATACATTATTTTTTTTCATTACGTTTTCTTCAATTCTGCTATCAGGTTCTATCCATGATAGCATTGGTTTTTATTCAACGTGTTAACCATTTTTTATAGATATTTTCATCCAACCGTTGAAAAAGAATCCCGGTAATAAACGAAATCTTAAAATTACGAAAGGATACACGTGAACCCTGTTGAGTTTACAATAGAAGAAAAGACCAATAAAATGGTCTTTATGCAGTTAACTTCTTTCTGCCCTTTAATCTTCTTCTTCTTAATACTTTTCTTCCGTTTGCGGTCTTCATTCTTTTTCTGAAACCATGTTCCTTCTTACGCTGCCTTTTCTTAGGCTGATAGGTACGAAGCATATATAAAGCACCTCCGATCAATCTATATCTTATCAGGTATTTTTCTTATTTATAAGGACACCAGCAAATATTATATAACCAATTATACAACAAAGTCAATAAAAAGTAATCAATTGGGCCAATTAGCAAGGCGCTTTTTTACAAATTACCCAAATGAGTTTTTGTTGAAACGAAGAATGAAGTTTGATATATTTAAAGATACGGTCAGGAATACAAACGGAGGAATTTCTAATGTCAACTGGTTTAAATGAAACATGGTATCAAGTCACAAAACTGCTCGAGGAGGAGATGACAAGTGTCAGCTTTTCAACATGGATTGAGACTATTGTTCCTGTTTCTATAGATAATAACAAAATTATACTTGAGGTTCCTTCGGAATTTAATTTAGGTATAATAAAATCCAGATATAAAGATCTTATACAAAACGCAATAAAAGTAGTTACCAACAGGGATCTGGAGACAGAATTCTGTATTAAAAACTCAGAAGGATTGACAGAAACACAAAATGCACCGGAAGAAATATCACCGGCTCTTTCTATATTAAATCCCAAGTATACTTTTAGCACATTTGTAAAAGGAAACGGCAATCAATTTGCTCATGCAGCTGCACTGGCAGTTGCGGAAGCACCGGCTACAGCCTATAATCCTCTTTTTATTTACGGCGGTGTAGGCCTTGGTAAAACTCATCTTATGCATGCAATTGGTCATTATGTGATTGAACAGAATAAAGAAACAAAGGTTTTGTATACTTCCTCGGAAAAGTTCACCAATGATCTGATAAATGCAATAAAAGATGACAGAAACGAGGAGTTTCGCAGTAAATACAGAAGTATAGATGTTCTTCTTATAGATGATATTCAATTCATTGGAGGTAAGGAAAGAACCCAGGAGGAATTTTTCCATACCTTTAATGCTCTTTATGAATTAAATAAGCAGATTGTAATTTCAAGTGACAAGCCTCCCAAAGAGATTCTTACATTGGAAGAACGGCTCCGTTCCAGATTTGAATGGGGCTTAATTGCTGATATACAGGCTCCTGATACAGAAACCCGTATTGCAATCCTGCGTAAAAAATCACAATTAGAGAAATATGATATACCAAATGAGGTCCTGGTATACATTGCAAATAATATTGAATCTAATATCAGAGAGCTGGAAGGAGCATTGAATCGTGTAATCGCTTATGCTTCATTAACCGGAAGCCCTATTACACTGGAACTTGCCCAGGAATGCTTAAAGCAGATATTGGCAAATATATCGGTTACTAATATAAATCATAATACCATAATAAAAGTTGTTTCCCGATATTATGACATATCCCCGGATCAGATGCTGACTCAAAAAAGATCCCGTTATATATCTTTCCCAAGACAGGTAGCAATGTATCTTTGTCGGGAATTAACAGGAATGTCTCTTCCAAAGATCGGTCAGGTTTTTGGAGGAAGGGATCATACAACTGTTATGCACGCTTGCGACAAGATTTCCAATGAAATTGATCAAAGCGCCGAACTGAGACGTGCCATTACAGAATTAAAAAGAAACATTACAGGAAAACAGTAAATAAATTAAATATATCCTCAGAAAAGTGTGGATATGTGGATGGATAAAATGTTGAGAATTTTGTCGATTTTACAGGAAAAAAGTTATACATGAAAAAGACACAATTATCAACAATGTTATAAACATAGAAATTTGTTTAATACCAGAGCTTTAAAACACTTTTCAACATAATTAACAACACTTATTACTATTACGACTAAATCTATAAATAATATAAGGAGATAAGAAAATGAAAGTTATTATCCTTAAACAAAACTTACTGGAAGCAATAAACATTGTTCAAAAAGCTATTATGGCAAAAGCTACACTTCCTGTACTGGAAGGTATATTTATTGAAGCTGATGAAAAACTGAAGCTTATAGGTAATAATTTTGATTTAGCAATTGAATATAATCTTGATGCAGACATAATGGAAAAAGGATCTGTTGTAATAAATGCAAGAATATTTGGAGATATAATAAGAAAACTTCCTGATGCACCTGTATCAATTGAAGTATATGAAAACAGTAAGGTAAAAATTGAATGTCTGAACTCATACTTTGAGATAAAAGGTATGGATTCATCTTCATATCCTCTGCCGCCGGAATACAAAAATGACATAACTTTCAATATAAGCCAGGCTTCTCTTAAGGAGCTGATAAAGCAGACAATATTTGCAGTCGGAACAGATGAGAATAGAAAGATTATGACAGGCTCATTAATAGAAGTTGAAAATGGTGAAATTAAAATAGTTTCCTTAGATGGTTTCAGAATGGCTGTAAGTAATTATATTATTAAAGAGAATGTAAGTCTTAAAGTTGTAGTTCCTGGAAAGAATATGAATGAGATTCTGCGAATACTGGAAACCAGCGATGAAGATCTGACTGTATCTTTATCAGGTAATATAATATCCTTTATTTTTGAAAATTGCAGGATTTCATCAAATGTTTTAGACGGGGAGTTCATGAATTATAAAAGCTATATTCCGACAAAATTTGAAACTGTAATAACAGTCAACACAAAGGATCTTATTGACAGCCTTGAAAGAGCTTCATTGATTACCAGTGATGATAAGAGATACCCTGTTAAATTCAATATAAACGAAGATGATATGATTGTTTCATCAACGGCAGATGTAGGTATATCAAAGGAGCAAATAAAAATAGAAAATGAAGGTATTCCTCTTCAAATTGGTTTTAATCCAAGATACTTTATAGATGCACTTAAAACAATTAACGATGAAAATATTAAAATATCATTTACATCTTCAATAGGGCCTTGTATTATTACTGCTATAGATCATGACAGATATCTTTATCTGATACTGCCGGTTAGAATAAGAAATAACTGAAAGGCGTAATTTATGATAGATGTTTTTATTACTACAGAATATATAAAACTGGATCAGTTTCTTAAGTTTGCAAATTTAATTGGCGCAGGAGGAGAAGCACGATTTTTTATTGAAGATAATATAATTTTAGTTAATGATGTACCGGAAGACAGGCGTGGAAAAAAGCTTCGTAACGGTGATATAGTTCAGGTAAACAATGAAAAATACAGAATAATACAAAATGGTGAAATAAAGTGACCATACAGGAATTAGATTTATTTCAGTTCAGAAACTATAAAAAACAAAACCTGACTTTTGGAGATGGAATCAATATTTTGTACGGGCAGAATGCCCAGGGAAAGACAAATATATTAGAAGCTCTGTATATATCTTCAACGGGAAAATCTCATAGAACGAATAATTATAATGATTTAATACAAAGCGGGCAAAATGGATTTGAAATAAAACTTCGTGCTAAATTAAAAGACAGAGAAAATTCTATTATCATAAGGTATTCGCATGATAAAAAGAAGAGCGCGGAGATTAACGGAATAAGAAGAGATAAACTTTCTGATATACTTGGAACTCTGAATATGATTCTGTTTTCGCCGGAGACACTGGATGTTGTTAAAGGATCTCCGGCCATGAGAAGAAAATTTTTGGATATATTATTATGTCAGACAAACAGGCAATATCTCCATTTATTAAAAAGATACAATTCTCTTATTAAGAACAAATCTATAGCATTAAAAAAAGGAAAGTCTGAAAAAAAATATGAAGAAGTAATACCTGTATGGAATGAGCATATTTCCGAAAATGGAGGGAAAATTGTATATTTAAGAATGAATGCCATTAATAAACTAAATCAATATATGAAGAAAGAAATACATAAAATAACAGATGGCGCAGAAACATCCGATTTGGTATATAAAACATTTTGTGATATTTATGAAGAAAAAGATGAGAAGTATTATGAAAATAAGCTGTTAAAATGCTTAAATGAAGGCATCCAAAAGGAAATGAGTATTTCACAATGTATCTATGGACCTCATAGAGATGATTTTGAAATATTATTAAATGGAATGAATTCGCGGCAATATTGCTCACAGGGGCAGCAAAGAACCCTTGCATTATCTCTGATATTGGCAGAACTTTTTTATATAGAGGAGGTTAAGGGAGAAAAACCTGTTCTTTTATTGGATGATGTATTATCCGAACTTGACTTAAAACGGCAGGAGTATTTGCTGAGGGGGCTTTATAACGTACAGACAATAATTACAACTACCGATGAGATACCGTTTATCAGCCTGGAAAAACGAAAAGTAAAAAAGTTTTTTATTGAAAACGGCAGGGCAATACCAAAAGTTGAAAAAAAGAAAAATTTGGACTAGAATTGAAAGGTGATATTTGTGATACTGCATATTGGAGAAGAAAAAGTTGTATTTATAAAAGATATTATTGCTGTTATGGATATAGAAAAAACTACAACATCCAGCAATACGAGAGAGTTTTTAAAAAGCTGCGAAGAAAAAGGACTGGTAGAAACAGTAGGCACAGATATACCGAAATCATTTATTGTAACTATGCATAACGGAAAACAGACGGTTTACTTATCTCCAATATCGTCTGCCACACTGAATAAAAGAATAAAAAAAGATACTGATGATATTAGGAGGACAACACTACATGATTGAAAATAGAAATCATAATGATTATAACGAAGAACAGATTCAAGTTCTTGAAGGCCTGGAAGCGGTAAGAAAAAGGCCTGGTATGTATATAGGAAGCACTTCGTCCAGAGGTTTGCATCATCTCGTTTATGAGATTGTTGATAATAGCATAGACGAATCATTGGCCGGATGCTGCGATCAGGTACATGTTATTCTTAATAAGGATAACAGTGTAACTATTTATGACAATGGCCGCGGAATACCTACCGGTATGCATCCGAAATTGAAGATACCTACCATGCAGGTAGTTCATACAGTTCTTCATGCCGGTGGAAAATTCGGTGGGGAAGGATATAAGGTTTCAGGCGGCTTGCATGGTGTTGGAGCTTCGGTTGTTAATGCATTGTCTGAATGGATGGAAGTAGAGGTAGCCCGGGACAGAAAAATATATAAACAGCGCTATGAAAGGGGTCTACCTGTTACCGGAGTTGAAATAATCGGTGAATGCGAAGAAAGTTATACAGGTACAAAAACAACATTTAAGCCTGACGAAGAAATCTTCGAGGAAACAGAATTTGATTTCGATATTCTTGTTAAGCGTTTTAGAGAAATGGCTTTTCTTAATAAGTTAATTACTATTACTATAATTGATGACAGAGAAGAAGAAAAAAATAAAATCGTTCTGCACTATGAAGGCGGAATAAGCTCATATGTGGAATATATTAACAAGAATAAGCAGGCTATTCATCCTGAAGTGATATATTTTGAAGGAAAAAAAGATGATGTAGAATTGGAAGTTGCTATGCAGTATACAGATTCATATAATGAAAACGTATATAGTTATGCAAATAATATAGCAACCACTGAAGGCGGAACGCATATTACAGGCTTCAGAACCGCTATTACAAAAGTAGTAAATGATTATGCAAGGAAAACAAATCAGCTTAAGGAGAATGACAAAAACCTTGCAGGTGAAGATGTCCGAGAGGGTTTAACAGCCATAGTATGTGTTAAACTTCATAATCCNCAATTTGAGGGGCAGACAAAGACAAAACTTGGAAATGCTGAAATAAGATCATTTACAGAAAGTGTAGTAACAGAGAAGCTCACATATATATTTGAGGAGAATCCAAGAATAGCAAAGATAATTCTTGAAAAAACATTACTGTCTTTCAGAGCTCGGGAGGCAGCCAGAAAAGCGCGGGAGCTTACAAAAAGGAAATCCGCACTGGAAAGTACATCATTGCCGGGTAAGCTTGCTGATTGCTCTGATAAAGATCCTTCCAACTGTGAAATATTTATTGTTGAGGGTGATTCCGCAGGAGGCAGCGCTAAACAGGGAAGAGACAGAAGATTCCAGGCAATTCTTCCACTATGGGGAAAAATGCTGAATGTTGAGAAAGCCAGAGAGGATAAAGTGTATGGAAACGATAAGCTGAGCCCTGTAATAACGGCTTTAGGGGCTGGTTTTGGTGAAGAGCTNGATCTTTCAAAATTACGATATCACAAAGTAATTATTATGGCAGATGCTGACGTTGACGGATCACATATAAGAACATTGCTTTTGACTTTCTTTTACAGATATATGAAACCTCTTGTAGATAACGGGCATGTATATATTGCTCAGCCTCCTTTGTATAAAGTGAAGAAGGGGAAAGAGGAGATTTATGTATATAATGACCGTGAGCTTGCAAAGCTTTTGAAGGAAAGAAACTGGAGTAAAGAAGACAGCGGTTTTACTTTGCAGCGTTTTAAGGGTCTTGGAGAAATGAATGCTGAACAGCTCTGGGAAACAACCATGAATCCGGAAACAAGACAAATACTAAAAGTAGACGTTGAAAATCCTGTGCTGGCTGATGAAATTTTTACCATTCTTATGGGTGAGAAAGTTGAGCCAAGAAAGGAATTCATACAAAAGCATGCAAAATTAGTTCATAATTTAGATATCTGATAAAAGAGGTAAGATGAATTTTAGGATAGCAACAGCATCAGATAAAGATAAAATCATGGAGATTATTAAACAAGCGCAAGAGTATTTAAAGATAAAAGGGGTAGACCAATGGCAGGATAACTACCCCAATTTAAATATTATTAAAGATGATATAGATAAAAGAAAAAGTTATGTCCTTGAAGAGAATGGTACAATTGTTGCGACTGTTGCAGTTTCTTTTAATGATGAAAAAACCTATGATAAAATATACAACGGAAAATGGATCACAGAAAATGATTATGCTGTAATTCACAGAATAGCGGTCGCCAATAATTATAAAGGTAAGAGAATATCCTCGGAAATACTGGCTCATATTGAAAAAATGTGTCTACAAAAAAATGTCCACAGTATAAAAGTTGATACACATGAGCAAAATGAATCAATGAGAAAAATGTTAAGCAACAATGGTTTCCGGTACTGTGGAATCATATACCTGGAAAACGGCAATGAAAGAGTTGCTTATGAAAAGGTAATATAGAAATGTTTCACGTGAAACATTTCTATATATCAAAGCCCATAAGAACATCAAAAGATGTTTCCCCAGTTGTTTCATTAACCCCTCTTATAATAACATTGTTATTTATTCTGGCTCTTTGAACAGAAAAAATATCTTTGTTTCTTAATTCTGATAGAAAAAATACTTCATATCGTTTCATTTTATGGAGATTTTCTTTTTCTTCATCATTTAAAGCGTCATATGCAAATTCACCGTACCGCATGTTATTTACATGTCCCAGACAATCAATATAACTATTGTAGACTTTTCTTTTATCGATTTCGGTAAAAATCGCATTTGTTTTAAAAGTTGGACGTGCATCTATTGTAAATTCCTGAGTAGGAGGACCTATAAAAAAAGGTGCTTCTTTTTTTCTGAAAACAGTTCTTGTTTCTAAATCCATAAGCACAGAAAAAGTGGAGCCATGAAATAGAATATTACCCNTTTCATCTTTAAAAACTAATTCTCTGCGGAAGAAAGGACCTTTTCTTTGTGAATGCCATGTTTGGGCAAACAATTTAATACAGCCCTTAACAGGCTGAACAATTTCAAGTGATATTGAAATCAGTACCCATGCCAATCCATATTTCATTGTTGTATCTACATTTAGATTTATTTTGTTTAAATGGCTTTCCGCAATTTTACCAAAAAGGTTTTGATAGGCATAGGGCTTTAAATAGCCATATTCATTTAATTCTGATACATCCGGTTCAATTTCGTATATAAATTCTTTTTCGTTATCCATAATAACTCCTTCAATTTATTATTAATTTAATACTTTTCTGTCATCCTGAGCGGAGCATAGCATAGTCAAAGGATCTTACTCCGATATGTCATCCTGAACGAAGTGAAGGATCTTAC
>JGI24712J26585_10001314_pt1 | contig 21279 bp, 20 predicted proteins | sample BioPla3DNA2_FD_26585 | JGI IMG/M metagenome (IMG submission 26585) | reverse complement strand
AAAAAAAGCTTAAGGAGGCTAAAGCATGATCGAGAATTTGAATGGGGAATTGAAAAAATATTTGGAGGGAAAACCTGTAGTATCTGCTCTTCTTAGTTTTGACATGATAGTTTTATATGTTGCCGCAGGGTTAATGCTTCTAAACCTGATAACACCACTGGGAGGATTTGTAAGCGGGCTGCTTTTGTATGTCTTACTGCTTGGTGTTGTTTTATGTCTTGCAAACAATAACTTTACCGCGTTGATGATAGGTCTGGGAGTAAAAGCCGGAATAGAAATTGTCTACCTGTTAATAAGCATCTTTGGTAAATACAGAGCATTTAGCTGGAGCTCATTATATGCTGCCGTTATATTTGGCTTCTTTGCGTTCTTAGCATATAAAAAGACCTTCTCAAAGTAAATACATAATAGCGAATCTCAAAATGAACATAATCGCCAGAACCAGTAACTGATGGTTCTGGCGATTGTAACTTATAGGGCTCGAGGTTGGCTGTATAGGTCAAAATTAAGCAAAATAGGTATTGAGATTTTCAAAGATATGTTCTATAATAGTTTTTGTCTGTTGTCGGGGTGTAGCTCAGGTGGATTAGAGTGCTTGCTTGGGGTGCAAGAGGTCGCACGTTCAAGTCGTGTCACTCCGACCAAGTTAGAGTGGTCTTACAGGATTTGTAGCACAATTTCCTGTAAGGCCACTCTTTTTTATCGAAATTGCAGTTTCAACCTTCAATNTATTTACATAAAAAGTAAAATAATTGGTATCAAATTCTCAAAATTACTTAAATTTATATATTTTTCTATTTACATTCAGACAATATATGATATAATTCAAAAATAATCTATTTTTTTATTTAGGAGGGATCTGTATGAGGGCCACCGGTTATGTGAGAAAGTTAGATTCTTTAGGCAGAATTGTACTTCCCAAATCATTACGCAAAGAGCTGGATATTAATGAAGGCGACGATATTGAAATGTATGTGAACCAAGAGGGCAATGTTATCCTAGATAAGTATGTTCCAAGATGTATTTTTTGTGACCAATCAAAAACTGAGATTGTTGAATTTAGAGGTAAGTTAGTCTGCGATGATTGTATACGAGATATGTAATATCTGATATANATATAATCTTTAATATTTAAAACGGCGGTATTTACCGTCGTTTTTTTGGGTATAAACATATTGAGTCGAAATGTTTTTAACCGGATGGTTGGAGGTGCCCATGCAAATTCGTGAGTATTATGAAGCTATGGAGGAAAAAAATCTATCTGAATTCGCATGCCTGAGCAAAAGAAGTAAGGGCCGGGAAAAAATTGAGAGGCAATGTGATATCCGGACCGTTTTTCAGAGAGACAGAGATAGAATTATCTATTCTAAAGCATTTAGGCGATTAAAGCATAAAACACAGGTTTTTATATCTCCCGAAGGAGACCATTATAGAACGCGTCTTACTCATACCCTGGAGGTTTCACAAATTGCCAGGACTATAGCCAGAGGCCTGAGGCTTAACGAGGACTTAACCGAGGCCATTGCCCTTGGACATGATTTAGGACACACTCCCTTTGGACATGCAGGGGAAAGGATCTTGAACCAGGTATGCACCCTCGGATTTAAACATAATGAGCAAAGCGTCAGAGTGGTTGATGTATTGGAAAAGGACAGAAAGGGCTTGAATCTGACATGGGAGGTCAGAGACGGAATCTGTTGTCACACAGGGAACGATATGCCATCAACTTATGAAGGCTGTGTTGTCCGCTTCGCAGACAAAATAGCTTATATCAACCATGACATAGAAGATGCTATACGAGCTAGAATTCTGAGCGAACAGGATTTGCCAAAGGAATGCTCCAATACCCTAGGCAACACCTCCTCACGCCGGATTAACAATATGATTGTAAATATTATAGAGAACAGTATAAAGCATGGGACTATATGTATGAGCCAGGAATTTCAAGAGAGCTCTGACTGTTTAAGAAACTTTATGTTTGAAAATATTTACATTGGNTCCATTGCTAAAGTAGAAGAGTCAAAGGCTGAGAGCATGGTAAAAGAGCTGTTCTTGTATATTTTAAAGACCCCTGACCTTTTGCCTCCTGATTACTATGAGGCTATTGATTCAGAGGGACTTGAACAGACTGTTTTAGATTACGTTGCGGGAATGACTGACAGATATGCCGTGAAGAAATTCCAGGGAATTTACATTCCCGCTTCCTGGTAGCATATACATTTATATGTATATGGCATTAAAAACCATTTAAAATATCGGTNTTTAGAGAAGGAAAAAACGGCAATCTGTCGAATAATAAAGTCTAGAGGTTAATTGGTATATGTATTACCCTGAAGAAGTAATAGAGGATGTAAGAATACGAAATGATATTGTTGAAGTAGCCTCAAGTTATATTAAGCTTGAGCGAAAGGGTAGACGATATTTTGCCCTGTGCCCCTTCCACGGTGAAAAAACCGCTTCTTTTTGTATCGAACCCACTAAACAGTTCTTTTATTGTTTTGGCTGCAACAAGGGTGGTAGTGTTATTCATTTTATTATGGATATCGAGAATCTCGAATTTGTGGACGCATTAAAATTTCTTGCGGACAGAGCGGGCATTACACTTCCCGAGCCAAATGATAATAGGGAAAAGGAAAAGACAAGGATCAGAAAAAAGATTCTTGAAGCAAATAAAGAAGCTGCTCGGTTCTTTTTCTCGAATTTGGCAAGCAGCAGTGGTGTTGAAGCCCAGGGGTATTTAAAAAAACGAAATCTGACAGAAAAAGCAATAAAACAGTTTGGCATCGGATTTGCCCTACAGGAAAAGGATGCCCTTACTAATTATTTACTAAATAAAGGAATGAGCAAAGGCCTGCTACTTGATGCTGGCCTTTCAACAGAAACCAAAGATGGATATCTGATAGACAGATTCAGAGGAAGAATAATGTTCCCTATTTTTGATATTAGGGGCAATACAATTGGCTTTGGTGGAAGGGCATTAGGTGATATTCAGCCTAAATATTTGAATTCTCCTGATACCCTTGCATTTAATAAAAGAAGAGAGCTTTATGGCCTGAATTATGCAAGACTAAGTAAGAGTAAAAAATTATTGATTGTTGAAGGCTATTTGGATGTGATTTCATTGCATCAAGGGGGTATAGATTATGCAGTGGCATCATTAGGAACAGCATTAACTCAATCTCAAGCGTGGTTACTAAAAAAATATGCAGACGAAGTTATATTTTGTTATGATTCGGATACAGCTGGACAAGCCGCCACACTGCGCGGACTGGAGATTCTGGAGAAAAGCGGGTGCAATGTTCGGGTGCTTTTACTGCCCGATGGAAAGGATCCGGATGAGTATATAAAAAATAATGGCTCTGAAAAGTTTAAAAACCTAGTGGAAAGGGCAATATCACTGCTAGAGTATAAAATTAAGGTACAGCAGAGAAAACACAATGTGGACAACATAGATGACAAAATTAAATTGCTCAATAGCATAGCGGAAGTTCTAGCCGAGCACGACAATGAAGTTGAAATAGAGCTGTATACAGAGGCTTATGCAGAGCAATATGGGATTTCCAGAGACTCGNTAGAAAAAGAAATTAATAAAGTTAGAAATAATCAGAAACAAAATAGTGGGAAATATNTTCAGAATAGAAGTAATTATAGCATGGGCAATAGACAGCCTTCAATTACCAGTGTTGATCCCCGATATGGTGAGTTGGAATACATATTGNTGTTGACGCTCTGCAATGAAAACCGTTTATATCAAACGGTGTCACAGAGTTACGGATTAGATGACTTTAAGGATAGTGGTGCAAAGCTTGTTGCCAGGAAGGTATATGAAAGATTATCAGAAAATAAGAGTTGTGTTTTAGGGGAACTATTAAATGAACTCGATTCACAGCAGGCGGCATACATGGTTCGACTTTCTGAAACAAAATGCAAATTGGATGACTGCGAAAAGGCTGTGGAACAAATAATTAACAAGCTCCTGCTTTATACGCTTGAGGAGGAACAGAAACTGACATTTGAAAGGATAAAGAATGAGCAGGATGGCGATATAAGAAAGGAACTAGCTGTTGAGTTCAGTGAGCGAGCAGAAAAAATAGCTGAACTAAAAAGATTTGCATAATAATTTACGATAAACCGAGGGGTGGAGAAACAAAATGGCAGAGAAAAAAAAGAAGATAATTGATGAGCCAGTCAAGAATAAGTCTANTACAAGGGCAAAGAAGAAAGAAAAGCCCGTTGATTTGGGGAAAGACATAGATGATTCAAAGGTTATTGATAAATCTGATTTAGAAGAACCCGATAAGAAAAAGACGGCTAAAAAAGGGACCGCTAAGAAGGTCAAGCCTGCAGCAAAGAAAGAAACGGCTAATAAGGATACCGTAAAGAAAGCCGCTTCTAAAAAAGAGCCCACTGATCAGGGGGCGAATGAGAAGGCCAAATCTGAGAAAGATACTGCTAAGAAGGATACAACGAAAGGAGCGACTACAGAGGATTTGACTGATAAAAAAGAACCCATTAAGAAAAATGATGAAGATGTGAACATGGATTCTAAATCTATATTTATTCGCCTTGNNAAAGAGGGAAAACAGAAAGGAATGCTGACATATCATCAAATAGTAGATGCTTTTGAGCGTGTTGAAATAACACCGGAACAAATTGAAAAAATCTATGAATCTCTTGAAAAACATGGGATAGAGGTTGTTCCCGAGAGCCTGGATGACGAATACGATGATATCCCCTTACTGGACAAGGAGGAAGAAGACGAAGACGAAGATGAAGATAAGGATCTTGCTGATGTATCTATTCCTGAAGGAGTAAGCATAGATGACCCTGTAAGGATGTATTTAAAAGAAATAGGAAAAGTGCCTTTGCTCACCAGTGAAGAGGAGGTTGAGCTTGCACAGAGAATGGAGCAGGGCGATGAGGAAGCTAAAAGGCAATTAGCAGAGGCTAATCTGCGTCTTGTTGTTAGTATTGCTAAACGTTATGTCGGAAGAGGAATGCTGTTTTTGGATTTGATACAAGAGGGTAACCTAGGTCTCATTAAAGCAGTAGAAAAATTTGATTATAGAAAAGGTTTTAAGTTCAGCACCTATGCCACATGGTGGATAAGACAGGCTATAACAAGAGCTATTGCGGACCAGGCTAGAACTATTCGCATACCCGTCCATATGGTTGAAACTATTAATAAGCTTATCCGGGTATCAAGACAACTACTTCAGGAACTTGGAAGAGATCCGACACCTGAAGAAATTGCTAAAGAAATGGGCATGACCGAGGATAAGGTCAGGGATATCATGAAGATTTCTCAAGAGCCTGTTTCCCTTGAGACTCCCATAGGTGAAGAGGAAGACAGTCATTTAGGTGACTTTATTCCTGACGATGAAGCTCCCGCACCAGCTGAATCAGCAGCATATGCCCTGCTAAAGGAGCAACTGGTGGATGTTTTGGATACTCTTACCCCAAGGGAGGAGAAGGTCCTTAGGCTACGATTTGGATTGGACGACGGCAGAGCACGAACCTTAGAAGAGGTTGGTAAAGAATTTAGCGTCACAAGAGAAAGAATACGCCAGATCGAAGCAAAGGCTTTAAGAAAGCTTCGTCACCCAAGCCGTAGTAAGAAGCTAAAGGATTTCTTGGACTAAAATCGTAGATTATTTTAGTTATATTCTATTGACAGAACTTGTTTCATAATATATAGTGTTAGTTGGTAATCAAGTAGAAGCTTTGCTTCTCACCTTGTTCGGCAATAGCCGGCGGGTCAATAGCGATATCTGGTATCTGATGTAGATTCGTTAATTGACATAAAACAGGTGGAGCACGGCTTCACCTGTTTATTTATTGTGGGAAACCACATTATCTTTCTATTCGCTTCGGCGGGTGGATATATTATTCGGAGGTGTTTTTTATTAGTAAGGACCATGCACAGATCAATTCGGCTATTCGTGACAAGGAAGTACGACTAATTGATGTAGATGGAACTATGATTGGTGTTGTCTCGGCGAGAGAGGCACAGCTAAAAGCAAACGAAAGGGAATTGGATCTGGTGAAGATAGCTCCTAACGCAAATCCACCTGTTTGCAAGATTATGGATTATGGCAAGTACTTGTATGAGCAAAGCAAGCGAGAGAAAGAAGCAAGGAAGAAGCAGACTACAATTGAAGTTAAAGAGATAAGACTTTCTGCAAAAATCGAGGAGCATGATTTTAACTTCAAGGTCAAAAACGCCATAAAATTTCTTGAAGATGGGGATAAAGTTAAGGCAACTATCCGTTTCAGAGGTCGAGAAATAGCATATTCAGCCTTAGGACGGGAAGTTATGAACAAATTCGCCGAATCTGTCAAGGAATATGGAAAAGTGGACAGACAGCCTTCAATGGAAGGCAGAACCATGTCCATGATATTTTCTCCAATTAAAAAATAATAATAGAGAAGAGGTTAGCTATATGTCAAAGCTCAAAACCCATAGTGGTTCAAAAAAGAGATTTAAAGTTACTGCGACCGGAAAGGTTAAGAGAAACCAAGGTTACAAAAACCATATTTTAACGAAAAAAACAACTAAAAGAAAAAGACAGCTTCGCAGGAGTTTGGTTGCATCGGATGCTAATGCTGCAACAATAAAACAGATGCTGCCTTACGCTTAAGGCTTGATTATTAAAAAGAGAGGTGTTTTAAAATGGCGCGAGTAAAAAGCGGTGTTCGCAAACGTGCGAAGCATAAGAAGATTCTAAAACTTGCCAAAGGTTATTTTGGTGCAAAAAGTAAACTGTATAGAGTGGCAAATGAGGCTGTAATGAAGTCTCTGAGCTATGCATATAGAGACAGAAAGCAAAAGAAACGCGATTTCAGAAAGCTTTGGATTACACGTATAAATGCAGCAGCCAGAATGAACGGAATGTCATACAGCAAGTTTATGAATGCTCTTAAGAAGTCTGGTATTACTTTGAACAGAAAAGTTCTGGCAGACATGGCAGTTAATGATGCTGCAGGTTTCAAAATGCTAGTTGAAAAAGTAAAATAGATTTGATGGTTGGATATATCCCGTCAGGAAATTGGAGTTTCCTCGCACTTTGAGAATTGACTTAAGGTGTGAAGCAACTCCTTTCTTATGTATCCGGAGTGCATTATGAATGAGCCAAGTATAATTACTTCAGCTAATAACCCTATAATTAAAGAAATAAAAGGTTTAAAGACCAAAAAGGGACGAGCCAAAGCGCAAGCCTTCTTACTTGAGGGAAGCAGGCTTGTGCTTGATGCAGTTCATAGTGATGCGCAAATTAAGTATTTAATAGTTTCGGATACCTATGCTGAAAAGGGAGAATATCTCAGTGAAAAAATCCATAAAATCAGAACTATACAGATTCCGGACAGGCTTTTTACAAATATAAGCGAAATTGAATCGCCACAAGGTATTATGGCTATTGCTGAGATACCGCAATATGATGAACATAACATGTTAGAAGGGGCGAGCCGCATTATAGCTCTTGAGAATTTACAGGACCCCGGAAACATTGGAACTATCATTAGAACCTCGGATGCCTGCGGATTTGACGCCGTTATTGTTTCAAGAGACAGCGCTGATATATATAATCCTAAGGTTATCCGTTCAACTATGGGAGCGGTGTTCCATCTGCCCGTTATTGAGGTCCATGATTTTTACGGCACACTGAGAATAGCAAAAGAGAAGGGTCTGTCAATAGCTGCTGCACATACCAGAAAATCAGAGCCCTGCTGGAAGGTTAATCTGGCGAATAATATTGTTATTGTAATTGGTAACGAGGCGAATGGAATAAGCGACAAGCTTTTGGGACTTGCAGATTCAACCATCATGATCCCAATGAATAGTAGGGCTGAATCTTTAAATGCGGCTGCAGCTGCTTCAATACTGATATATGAGAGCATGCGTCAAAGCTGCTTAAAATAAGACATTTTGTATTAATATAATAGCCTGGCAAATGAATTTTGTTAAAATCCTTGAAAAAGGTTTATAATTATTATAAAATTACTTGTGGAATTTGTGATTTTGTTAACAATTTTCAATATTTAATATTTTGGAGGTAAGAAACTATGGCAGTAAAAGTTGGTATTAATGGTTTTGGCAGGATTGGCCGTCTTGCATTCAGAGCTGCTGTCGAAAATCCTAACGTAGAAGTGGTAGGAATCAACGATCCATTTATTGATCTTGACTACATGAAGTATATGCTTAAGTATGATACAGTACATGGCCAATTTAAAGGTGAGATTGCTGATAAGGACGGCAAGCTTGTTGTTAATGGCAAGGAGATTAGCGTATATGCTAGCATGGCTCCCGAGGAGATTCCATGGAGCGAATGTGGTGCTGAGTATATTATCGAGTCTACAGGCGTATTTACAACCACTGAAAAGGCCAGTGCACACTTTAAGGGCGGAGCTAAGAAGGTAGTTATTTCTGCTCCATCAGCTGACGCTCCTATGTTTGTTATGGGTGTTAACAATGAAACATATACAAAGGACATGAAGGTTGTTTCAAACGCTTCTTGTACAACAAACTGTCTTGCTCCTTTGGCAAAGGTTATCAATGATAAATTCGGACTTGTTGAAGGTCTGATGACAACCGTTCACGCTACCACAGCTACTCAGAAGACTGTTGATGGTCCTTCAAAGAAGGATTGGAGAGGTGGCCGTGCTGCTTCTGGTAATATTATTCCTTCATCAACAGGTGCTGCTAAAGCTGTTGGTAAGGTTATTCCTACACTTAACGGAAAATTAACAGGTATGTCCTTCAGAGTACCTACCCTTGATGTTTCTGTAGTAGACTTAACCTGCCGTCTTGAAAAAGCTGCTACCTATGAAGAAATCTGTGCAGCAATGAAAGAAGCTTCTGAAAATGAGATGAAGGGAGTCTTAGGTTATACTGAGGATGCAGTAGTTTCCTCTGACTTTATTTCAGATCCCCGCACATCCATTTTTGATGCAAAAGCTGGTATCTCCTTGAATCCTAACTTTGTTAAGTTAGTTGCCTGGTATGATAACGAGTGGGGTTATTCAAATAAGATAGTTGACCTCATTGCATATATGGCTTCAGTTGATAATAAATAATAACTAAATAGTTGGAAATAGTATCAAAGAGCGGCCTTTCCGGTCGCTCTTTGTTAAAGTTTGCTTATAAACCATATAGTTCTATTATTGTATAACAAAACAACATACAAATTAGCATTATTTATTGAAACCCTATGTATAAATAGGGTAAAATAATAAGGCTATAACCAATTATTCAGTCAATTCGTAGCGAATAATCGTATAAAGGAGCTGTTTTTATGAGTATGAAGAATAAAATGACCATTTCAGATATGGATGTTAAAGGCAAACGCGTCATAGTTCGTGTTGATTTCAATGTTCCCCTGGATGCAGAGGGAAACATCACTGATGATAAGCGTATCGTTGGTGCTCTTCCTACAATTAAGTATGTTATTGAAAACGGTGGAAAGCTTATTCTTGTTTCTCATCTTGGAAGACCGAAGAANGGCTTTGAGGCTAAATTCAGCATGAAGCCTGCAGCTGATCATTTAAGCAAGCTATTGGGCAAAGAGGTTATACTAGCTGCTGATGTTATCGGCGAAGATGCAAAGGCTAAAGCAGCTGTTCTTAAAGAGGGCGAAATACTTATGCTGGAGAATGTCCGCTTCCACAAGGAAGAGACAAAGAATGATCCTGAATTTGCAAAAGAACTTGCAAGTCTTGCGGACATCTATGTAAATGATGCATTTGGTACAGCTCACAGAGCACATGCTTCCACCGCAGGTTTAGCAGATTACCTGCCATCAGCCTGTGGATATTTAATTAAAAAAGAACTGGATGTTATGGGCAGAGCCCTTGATGACCCTGAAAGACCTTTTGTTGCTATTTTAGGTGGAGCTAAGGTTTCGGATAAAATCAGTGTCATCGAAAATCTTTTGGATAAGGTTGATACATTAATTATTGGCGGAGGAATGGCTTATACTTTCTTTAAGGCACAGGGCTATGAAGTAGGAACTTCACTTTGCGAACTGGATAAGCTTGAGTTGGCTAAGTCTTTATTGGCAAAGGCTAAGGAAAAGAATGTAAATCTTCTTCTTCCAGTTGATAATGTGGTGGGTAAAGAGTTTGATGCAAATACTGAGGCAAAAACAGTACCATCTACTCAAATCCCTGATGGCTGGATGGGCCTTGATATTGGTGAAAAGACTGTAGAATTGTTTGCTGGTGCAATTAAGAATGCTAAAACCGTAGTCTGGAACGGACCTATGGGAGTATTCGAGATGGAAAGATTCGCGAACGGCACAAGAAAAATTGCCGAAGCATTAGCAACTTCCAACGCCACAACAATAGTTGGCGGAGGCGACTCAGCAGCAGCTGTAGAACAATTGGGATATGCTGATAAGATTACCCATATTTCTACAGGAGGTGGAGCATCCTTAGAATTCTTAGAAGGAAAACAGCTCCCGGGTATTGCGGTTTTAAATGAAAAGAAATAAATAATATGAAAGGTTGGATTTTATAATGTCAAAACGTACTATTATGGCAGCAGGAAACTGGAAGATGAACAAGACACCTGGCGAGACAAAAGAATTTGTTAATGCGTTAAAGGGACTTGTTGCTGGTAGTAATTCAGAGGTAGTGATAGGTGTACCATCTGTTTGCATCCCTGCAGCGACAGAAGTGGCAAAGGGTTCAAATATTAAAGTGGCAGCACAAAATGTTCACTTTGAAGCCAGCGGAGCCTATACAGGAGAGGTTTCCTGTGCAATGCTCAAGGAGCTGGGTGTGGAATATGTAATTATCGGACACTCAGAGAGACGCGAGTATTTTGGCGAAACAAACGAAATGATTAACAAAAAGGCAAGAGCAATTCTGGATGCTGGTATGCTTCCAATCATTTGCTGCGGCGAGACTCTTACCCAGAGAGAGCAGGGCGTAACTGCTGAGCATGTTCGCTATCAGATAAAAATTGCTCTTCTCGGTCTTAGCGCTGATGAAGTTTCAAAGCTTGTAATTGCTTATGAACCTATCTGGGCCATAGGAACTGGGAAAACTGCAACCGATGAGCAAGCTGAAGAGGTTTGCGCGGTTATCCGCCAGCTTTTAGTTGAGCTGTATGGTAATGATGTTGCTGAGAAAACCCGTATATTATATGGTGGAAGTGTAAATGCAGGAAATGCAAAGGCACTGTTCTCCATGCCTAATATTGATGGCGGCCTAGTTGGTGGTGCAAGCCTTAAACTGGATGCTTTTGAACAGATCGTGAAACACGACGCCTGAAATTAGTTTTCATGCCCTCCGGTAAGTACTTACCGGAGGGTTTTATGGACTTATGTACTTAATCAGATAGTTATTTAGAAAGGTATGAGTTTTATGCTAAAAAGAAACGGTTATACTCCTGCCGAAGGACCTATACTACTAGTCGTAATGGATGGAATCGGAATCAGCGATTCAACAGTAGGAAATGCGGTTAAGGATGCCTACACCCCTAATCTTGATAAACTTATGAAGGATAATCCCTATGTTCTATTAAAGGCTCACGGGACAGCAGTTGGCCTGCCTACCGACGATGACATGGGTAATTCCGAGGTGGGTCATAATGCTATAGGGGCCGGCCAGATTTATGCCCAGGGGGCAAAGCTTGTTACTGAGGCAATTAATAGCAGGGAAATGTTTAATGCTAAGGGATGGAATGAGGTAAAGGCTAACTGTGTTTCTAATGAATCNACACTGCACTTTATCGGTCTTTTTAGCGATGGAAATGTACATTCACATATTGACCATCTTAAGGCCATGATAATTCAAGCTAAAGAGGAAGGCATAAAGAAGGTCCGTGTTCATATTTTATTAGATGGACGTGATGTTGGCGAGACATCGGCTTTAGAATATGTAACACCCTTTGAGGCCTTTTTGGGTGAATTAAATGATTCTGAATTTGACGCCAGAATAGCCAGTGGTGGCGGGCGTATGAACATTACAATGGACAGGTATGAGGCAAACTGGAGTATGGTCGAAAGAGGTTGGCATACTCATGTACTGGGTGAAGGCAGATTATTTGATTCAGCTACTGAAGCTATTGAAACTCTTAGAAATGAGACTAATGCTATAGATCAGGATCTTCCGCCCTTTATTATCGGTGAGAATAATAAGCCTGTAGGTACTATCGAGGATGGAGATAGTGTGATATTCTTCAATTTCCGTGGAGATCGCGCTATTGAAATATCCAAAGCCTTTGAACAACAAGATTTTAAGCATTTCGACAGAAAGAGATGGCCTAAGGTTACTTATGCAGGGATGCTTGAATATGATGGGGATCTTCATATTCCTAGCAGATATTTGGTTAACCCTCCTTCAATCAAGCATACAATGAGCCAATATCTTGTGGAGGCTGGAGTAAGCCAGCTAGCTGTTTCGGAGACTCAAAAGTTTGGGCATGTGACATATTTCTGGAACGGTAATAACTCAGGGAAATTTGATGATGTATTGGAGACCTTCTGTGAGATACCATCTGACATTATTCCCTTTGAGCAAAGGCCCTGGATGAAGGCGGCCCAAGTAACAGATAAAACCATAGAGCTTTTAAATACCGGGAACTATACGTTTGGAAGAATTAATCTGGCAAATGGCGATATGGTAGGTCATACTGGTAATTATGCTGCTGCAAAAATTGCAGTAGAAACTGTAGATCTTTGNCTAGGCAGGTTAATTCCTGTAATTGAGAAGCTTGGTGGAGTTCTTATTGTCACAGCAGATCATGGAAATGCTGATGAAATGTATGAAATAGATAAGTCAGGTAATGCAAAGACTGACAGCCTTGGCAAGATAAAGGCCAAAACCAGTCATACCCTAAGCAAGGTACCCTTTATTATTTATGACAAGGGGAATAAAGGGAAATATTCTTTTGCAGAGGGGGACTATGGGCTTGCCAATATCGCTGCGACTGTTGTTAATTTATTAGGATATGAAGCACCTGAATTATGGGAAAAATCAATGATAGAAATTAAATAGTTTATTGCTTTTTAAGATCTTATGAGTTATTATTGAGGCAGGGATTTTATCCCTGCTTTAAAATCCCAAAAGCAATATTTGGAGCATTTTATGCGTATATTAGGTATAGACTATGGTGATGCTAGAATAGGAATAGCAGTTAGTGATCCACTAGGTTTAACAGCACAGTCCATTGAAACTATTAGTTGGAAGAATGACATCAATCGTCCAATTAATCGAATTAAGGAAATTGTTGAATCATATGATTGCGAGGCTGTTGTTGTAGGTCTTCCCAGAAATATGAACGGAACTGTGGGGCCCAGAGAGCTCAAAACACGTGAATTTATGCAGCTTCTTGAAAGTGCATTACCTCGGACCAGGATAATTCCATGGGATGAACGGTTAACGACTGTTATGGCTCAGCGTGCTATGCATAATATGGGTATTGAAGCGAAAAAACAAAAGGGCAAGCTCGATCAAATAGCTGCATCTTTTATATTACAGGGATATTTAGATTCATTATAAAATATCCCTAATTTTATTTGAGAGGAGAATATTATGGATAACGAACGTGAAATAATTGAATTGACTGGTGAAGAAGGAGATTCAATCAAATGCGAGTATCTGGACACAGTACTTGTTGAGGACAATGAATACGTTGTATTATTACCATTGGATGGAGAAGCCGATGGATGCGATTCATGTGATTGTGGAGACCATGAGTGCACATATGAAGTTATCATTATGAAAATAGATAAGAACGAGGACGGAGAGTTCTTGATACCTGTTGAAGATGATGACGAATTGGAAAAGGCCTTTGAAGTCTTCATGGATCAAATCGACGAAGAAGACGACGAGGATTAATAATCGTTAATAGTCTAAAGAATTAATTGAACAAAGGGTGACAGCTTTTTTTGTTACCCTTGATCTTCATACTCTTTGCTGTTATCTAGCTTTTAGCTGCAGTACATATTTTAGCCTTTGACTTTTGTTAATAATAAGCTTTCACANGTATTGCCTGACAGCAAGTTGCTTTACCCGATTATTACAAAAGAAAAATGAGGTGAACATAAAGGCAATGAAAAAGAAAAAGGTTTTGTTACTATTTTTATGTGGTTTATTTTTGTTTTTGTGTAGTTGTGGAAATCAAGAAGAACCAACTGCTGCAGATACCCCTACTCCAACAGCAACCCCGGAATCGACACCAACACCCGAACCGACCCCTGTAATTTTTAATCCGGATTTTGTTGTTCCTGATTCATCAAAGCGACCTGTGGCCGTCATGATTGATAATCAGGGTGACCGGGTTTTGCCCCAGGGAGGAATTGCTCAGGCACAATTAGTATATGAAATTCTGACTGAGTATAATATTACACGCTATATGGCTGTGTTTTGGGATACATTACCTGAAATGGTGGGACCGGTAAGAAGCTCGCGCCATTATTTTCTGGATTATGTTCTGGAGCACGATGCAATATATACTCATGCGGGGGGCAGCACCTATGCCTACAGAGATATTCCTAAATTGAAAATACAGAACATTGATTATCAGGTTCACTCTTCTGCCTTTTGGGACCTGACAAAAGATATAAACAATTGGCAGGATTCTTATACTTCAAGAGAAAGAATTGAAAAATTTGTTTCTGATAAAAAATACCGTGAAGAATCTAAGGTATCCTTCCATTTTTCCTACCATGATGAGTTTATAGTACCAGATGGTACTGATGCAACAGATGTTTTTATTCAGTTTTCTTCCGGCAATGACAGTACCTGTGGCTATATATATGATGAGAATGAAAAGGTCTATTTAAGATCAAGAATTGGTAAGGTGCATATAGACCGCAATACAGAAGAGCAAATCAAAACCACAAATATAATAGTGCTGAAAATATCAAGNCCTTTAATAGAGGGGGATGCCTATGGCAGAAGAAACCTGTTAAATATAGGTAAGGGCGAGGGCTATTATATTACAGGCGGAAAGGCTATTCCAATCGAGTGGTCAAAATCAGCCAGAGATGCACAAACACAGTATACGACAGAGAATGGAAAGCCTTTGGTATTGAACAGAGGACAAACATGGATTGAGGTTGTACCCAAATTAGAGTATTTAACCATGAAGTAGTTAAACTTGAGGTATTTTTTAATGGACTGGTTATAATCGACCAGTCCCTGTTTACCAAGCTTTCTATTTTACTTCTACACGGTTTATCTGTATAATTACTAATGTACTAAGTGATGGAGGGAAAAAATATATGGAAAGAATCATAGGCACAGTCTCCAGAGGCCTTCGTGCACCAATTTTCATGCAAGGCGATGATGTTGCCCAAATAGTTTGCGAGACCGTGTTGAAAGCGTCAGAGCTTGAGGGCTTTCCAGTCAGAGATAAGGATATCGTGGCTATAACTGAATCAGTTGTTGCACGCGCTCAAGGGAATTACGCTCACATTGACTCAATAGCAAAGGACATACATAATAAATTTGGGGACGATACTATTGGACTGGTGTTTCCAATTTTAAGCCGTAACCGCTTTGAAGTGTGCTTAAAAGGGATTGCAAAGGGAGCAAAAAAAATAGTCCTTATGCTTAGCTATCCGGCTGATGAAGTGGGTAATCATCTCATTGATATGGATTTAATAGATGAAAAGGGCATTAATCCATGGGTGGATGTTTTAACAGAAGAGCAATACCGGGAGTTTTTCGGATACTGTAAACATACCTTCACCGGAGTGGATTATGTTGAGTTATACAAATCCATCATTAAAGAGTATGATTGCGATTATGAAATAATCTTTGCAAATAATCCAAAGACTATCCTCAATTATACAAAAAATATTTTAGCCTGTGATATTCACTCAAGAAACAGAACAAAGAGAATATTAACTGAGAATGGGGCTGACAAGGTATATACTCTTGACGACATACTTTCGTCACCTGTTGACGGCAGTGGCTATAATGAGCATTATGGTCTTCTAGGATCTAATAAATCGACAGAGGATACGGTTAAGCTTTTCCCTAGAGATTGTCAGACCTTGGTTCATAATATCCAGGCTTTAATACTCCAAAAAACTGGGAAAAAAGTTGAAGTCATGGTTTATGGAGACGGTGCTTTTAAGGACCCTGTAGGGAAGATATGGGAATTGGCTGACCCTGTGGTTTCTCCGGGATATACTGAAGGCCTTAAGGGTACACCAAGTGAGATCAAGTTGAAGTATCTAGCCGATAACAATTTCTCTGACCTTAGTGGAGAAGCATTAAAAAAAGCAGTATCGGGATACATCCAGGATAAAAAAGGTAATTCCGTTGATGCTGATGCTATCGAAGCCCAAGGAACCACGCCCAGAAGGCTTACTGATTTAATAGGATCTTTGTGTGACTTAACCTCCGGCAGTGGAGATAAGGGAACACCGATTATTCATATTCAAGGATACTTTGACAGTTTTTCAGAAGATTAATTAAAGGCACCCTCATAAGGGTGCCTTAATAGTTTTAGACCAGATAGATGCGTTTCAGTTTATTCTGAATGGTTACCAAATTTGGGTTATGAGCATGCTATGTTACCGGAAATAGAGTATTATTCTGCGGGAGATATGATGGCAACAGATTATAAGAGTGAAATATGGATTCCGGTAAAAGAAGGATAAAGCTTTTTATGAAATGAAAATTTCAGTCTTACGGAGAGATTGAAAGCAACTGAAGATTTGAATTCTCACTTGAGGTATTTTTAGGGATTTAATAACTGTTATATCTTGTTATAGAAATCTCGCCAAACCATTGAAAATACTAAAGTTTTCGTGGGTGTACTCCCCGTCACATCTTGTATCGTGTTATATCGTTCTCCCCTTGTTTACGAACACTCATAAGGGAAAAAATAAGGGAAAGAAAATCTGGTAACAACTTATAACAAATTATGAAAATGGCAGTTGGAACTGGATGGAATGCTTATAATATATTTTCAAGAAAGGACTGATTGGATGAATATAATATATGCAGATTACAACATTTACCACAACAGCATTGATATATGCACTTATGCCGGATATATTCTTCGGATTGACTGTGCAAAGGCAGAGGAAGGTTTGAAGACTACTCCTAACTCAGAGTGTGCATTGAATGCCCTTGCAATAGATAATCCACTGGAATATGCACGGTTATATCTGGATGGAACTATGCAAATGTGGATTGATGCGGAAGATTCGTTAGAGATATGGCAATTAATATAGTGAAAATTAACAGAAGTTTCAGAGAGATTGATGTTAAATTGACAAAACCGCACAAAAATGATATAATTTAACCATTAAATTTGTGACAGAAAGGACTTGACAGCTATGTTTGAAAGAATTAAGCTTGAGCACAGCACAGCACAGCACAGCACAGCACAGCACAGCACAGCACAGCACAGCACAGCACAGCACAGCACAGCACAGCACAGCACAGCACAGCACAGGCTGTTTTTTTGGCATGTAGATGTGAAGACTTTTTTAATATAAAGATAACGGTGAGAAGAATCATTAGTCTGCTTGATTAATGGTTCTTTTTGCGTATAAGGAGGATGGTTAAAATGAAAAAACAAATCACATTAGGAACAAAAATAACTATTAGTATGATAATTATGCAGATTGTAGTTATTGTAGTATTAGCTCTTATGGTAGTATCTGATGTTGCTAAAGGGACAAGAGAGATGGCACTAAATAATATGGAAGCCATTACTCAGGAACGTGCGCAGATTGTGGAAAATTATGTAAAGCAGACAGAAAAAACGCTTACTGCATACAGCAGAGCCGGAGAAGTGAAGGCACTTTTGCAAAATCCAACAGGAGCTAGTGAAGTTGCGGCGGCTCAAAAGTATACAGAAAGTTTTTCGGGTGATGTAGAGAATTTGGAAGGTTTATATATAAGTGAATGGAATACGCATGTGTTGGCTCATACGAATGCAGGGGTAGTGGGTATTACAACAAGAGAAGGAGAATCCTTAACACAGTTACAAAATGCAATGCTTGCCACGGATGGTGTGTATAATACAGGAATAATAATATCACCTGCAAGCAAACAACAGATAGTATCTCTGTATAAGGCTGTCTTGGATGAAAATAATGAACCTTTAGGTCTTGTTGGAGGCGGTGTTTTTACAAACGGACTCATTGATATGCTGGATAGTTTGAAAATTAAAGGGATGGATGATTCTGTATATTGCATGGTAAATGTAAATGATGGTCAGTACATTTTTGTAGATGTTCCTGAGAAACAGTCTACTGTCGCAGAGGAAGACTACATTTTGTCTCTGTGTAGTGAATTGAAGGGATTAAGTGAAGATAAGGTGGGGTATATCGAATATACGAAAGGCGGTAAAAAGCATATTTCCACATATGCTTATATGGCTGAATATGGCTGGATATTTTTAATTGAAAACAGTGAAAGCGATATTTTGTCATCGACAAGAGAAATAACAGGAAGATTAGGCGTTTTATCCACTATAGCACTAATTNCATTAACGATAATTTCATTGCTATTTATTAAGAAAATGACAAAACCACTTCTATCAATAGAACAGAGCATTGTGGCTTTACAGAAGTTTGATATTTCTGAAAATAAAGATATTAAAAAATACACTAAGAGAAAAGATGAATTAGGCAGTATTTCTAAGGCAACGGAGAGTTTGATAGAAACACTCAGGGGTATTCTGCATACATTGAAGAATTCTTGTGGTACTCTGGAAAATAAGTCGGAACAGTTGCATTCATCTTCGGCAGAACTTATTGAGTGCGTTGTGGATAGTGTTGCGACAACGGAAGAATTTTCAGCTTCCATAGAAAATACGAACACTATTGTGTTGGATGTGGATAAAAGAATTGGTAATATTTATGAAGTAGTTCAGCATGTGTTAAATAATATTGAAGAATCGGTAAAATCAAGCAACGAGGTTATTGAAAGTGCACAATCTATGAAAGAACAAGCGAATTTAGCATATAGTGATGGAAAGGAAACGCTTGTAAAGACGAAAACGAAAATTCAGGAAGCACTTGAGGATTTAAAGGAACTTACAAAGATTAATGAGCTTGCGGCAGATATTTTACAGATTTCTGGTCAGACGAATTTATTGTCTTTAAATGCATCTATAGAAGCTGCCAGAGCCGGAGAGGCAGGGCGAGGTTTTTCAGTTGTTGCAGGAGAAATAGGAAATTTGGCAGACCTTTCTCAAAATACGGCTTCTGACATTCAACATCTCTGTGAGGAAGCGAATACAGGTATTAGTACTGTTAATGACTGTTTCCATACGGTTGTGGAATTTATTGAGAATGAAGTTGTCGGACAGTTTGAAGATTTTGCAAATAAGTCTACAGAATACAGTCGTGAAGTGGATGGCGTGAAAGTTCAGCTGGAAAATATAGAAAAAGCAGTTCAACAGTTATATGAATATGTGATGGAAATAGGAAAAAATATGGAAAATGTGAAATGCATTACGAACGAAAATCAACTGGCAATAGATACGATAGTTGAAAAAAATGAAAATACATCAGAGATTGCAGCTACAATCCAGAAACAATCAGAAGAAAACAAAGATATGTCAGATGAATTAGGAGAAATAGTAAGTAAATTTAAGATGTAAAAGCAAAATTTTATAAAACAATTAAGTTGTTTGTAATGAAGGGTAAGGGCGATTTATCTCGCCCCTTTATCTCTGCTTCGATAAGGTTGGCTGGCGTACTGTCTGTCAACCTTTTCTTTATATCGTTGTATCTTTTCGTGCATGGTTTCGACTTTTGGAGTAGCTTTCTCTCCGTAGACTTCTTCCCACTTAGCACATTCTTTCTGATATGCCTCTGTGGCACGCTTTGCGGTATAGAATGCTGTGTAGAAATCCTGCACCGTTGCAAATCCATGCTGTCTGACGATACCGGATAATCCGGCTTTGAGAGTTCGGATTTCCTCATTTTTGGTGGCAATCCTGCTTTCAAGCTCCTTTTTCTTGGTAAGCCTTGCAAGTCCCTTTAAATCGCTTAATTCAAGCTCCGGTTTTGTTCGTTCACGCTCTGCTTCAAAGATAAGACGATTTTGCTTATCAAGCGTAACCTTGATTTTTTGAAGTTTTGGGAAAGCGGCTGCTTCCGGTGGCATAACCGGTCTTGGTGGTATCTGTGGCTTGGGCTGTTCTACAACATCTGTTTCAGGAATAGTTGCAGTAATCGTGGCTACTGGTGGCTTATGCTCGGTTATTTCTTCCATAGCCGGAGCTGTAACAACATTTGCGGTATCCTCCGCTTTTATAACAGCCTTGCTACCGTATTCTTTTTCCAGAGCTTCATAAAACAGCTTGTTTTTCAGTTCCCTTGCGGCGGTCAGTACATCGTGAATCAGAAGTGCCAGTCTGTTGGTTGCCCCTCGTATGATATTGGCAAGCAGTTCCGGACAGTTGCCCCATGCTTTGATGGAGTTGCGGATACGGTCTGTGATAAATTCCTTTTTTATCTGCCGTATTTCCTCCTCCGGCACTTGGCTGACTATGGCACGGTCTACTTCGTGATTCCACATCATACGCACCTCGTTATCTTCCTTTATCTGTTCCGCTTTGGGATTATTCTTACCGATTTTCTTGGTAGCAAGGTATAATCCGTTTTTATCAAATACATGGAGCTTATTCTTATCGTCCTCTATCAGAAGATTAATAAGGTCGGTATAGAAGCGTTTTGCCTCGACCAGATAATGCTCCTGCTTGAACAGCTTGTTCTTGGAAGTAAATAAGGTTCGCTCATAGATTTCGCCTTTTTTGATAATCTTACAGCCCTTACGAACATTACCACTATCGTCTAATATCTCTTTCTTGGTGCGAACATGCTTTTTCTGCTCGTTGTAGAACATATTGCGTGTTGCTATCTTTTCGATGGGTTCCGGTAACAGCTCCCTTTCGGAAAAGATGAGATGGATATGATAGTTGGTCTTGCGTTTGTTGTGGTGTAGGGCTGATACACATTCTACACCATATTTTTCCTTAAAGCGGTTAGTAAACATCTGTAATAACATGTCGGGCTCATACAAATCGGGAAAGGATTCCGGTAATGCGATAATCAGTTCCCTTGCCTCGATACATTTCCCTTCCGTACCGCTTTTTAGAAATTCCTGCTGATTAAATCGTGCAAGCTCCGTCCAGTAGTGGCGGTCTGTGGTTTCGTAAACCGCATACAGATTTTCCTGCTTGGCGTGACTGGATATATAAGTAATCCTGCCACGGACATTGTGGAGCTTGCTCATCTGAATAAATGAATTTCTTTCGATAGTGCTTCCTCCTCTCGTAAATGTTACTTA
>JGI24712J26585_10001307_pt1 | contig 21328 bp, 18 predicted proteins | sample BioPla3DNA2_FD_26585 | JGI IMG/M metagenome (IMG submission 26585) | reverse complement strand
AATTTAAAATTCGCATTATTTTATCTGAACTTTTTATGTTTGGATATTTTATTTTGAAGATATTCTTTGTTTTCTGTATAGTTTAAATAGCAGCTTTACAGTTAAAACAAGGATTGGAGCCACATTTGCATCATCTGGTTACCAAATGTACTAGTTAAAGTGCAAATTCCATAAGAATAAGGACTAAAATAAATCGGGGTGTGGAGTATCGATTTTTGTAGAAATTTGCATGAAATGTTTGACAATTGACATTTGAAGATGTATTATTGTATTGAAATACAAAATATTACTGCTTTGAGAGAAGGTGACTCGTTGCTTGCAGGCGTATTGCAAATAGGGGATTACGTACTCAATAACAAAAGCACTCAATCGGAAGAATATGTTCAAGTCATTGAGAATCCTAATGAAAAAGGAAATTATAAGCACATCTTAAAAACTGCATTCAATTTGAAAGACGATAGTGTATCCTACAGAGGTATAGAATATGAGGAGTTTTCTGACGAGAAAATTAATAAGTATGCCTACAAAAGGGGAAGTGCAAGAGGTGGTGACATAACACCCACTTCAAAGTATACTGACCCGACAAAAACTATAAATAAAATCCTAATATCCCTTAACGATATTCTGAAAAGCTCAGATGATAAAGATCCGGATCAAATAATATTTAAAAATATATATGAGTACATATCTTCAAATCAAGAAAAGATCGAAATTGAAATCAGTGAAAAAATTAAATCAATAACATTGGAAAAGGGAGAAACCTTTATTATTACTGTAACATTGTTCGTAGATGGCAATGAAAAGTATATGGGGGATTTCAACATAATCAAGAAGCATCTTGGAAGAATTTCCGATGAACAATATTACATTAAGTATGGCAAAACCTCAAAGGGTAACGGCATTTGCTATTACTGTACAAAAGAAACTGAAGTCTTTGGTTTTGTAAACACCTATAATTCTTATACTGTTGACAAAATAGGCTTTGTAAGTGGGGGGTTCAAACAGGAAAGTGCGTGGAAGAACTATCCTGTCTGTGCTAGCTGTGCACAGAAACTAGAACAGGGGAAGAAGTATTTGAGGGAGAATCTCACTTCAAGGTTTTCCGGGTTTAACTACTTCGTAGTACCTAAAGCTGTAATAAGGGATTCGGAGGATGAAAAGGAGTTTATAGAGGTACTAGAGGAATTTGAGAAGCAGAAAAAATTTTCTACCAAAGAAGATGTAAAGCAAAACCTCCTTTCGAGTGAGACAGATTTTATTGACATAATGAAAGATAGTAAGAATTATTTAAACTATAATATGGTGGTTTTTAAAGAGGAGCAGTCGGGAAGTGTTTTTAGAATTCTGCTCTATATAGAAGATATTGTTCCTAGCAAGGTCAAGAAAATACTGAAAGTAAAGGATAAAGTAGATGGGATTGAGCTATTTAAAAATCTACCGGGGAAAGATAATACCACATATGATTTGAAATTTGGCTTTGACAAAATAAGGACCTTTTTTCCTAACAATAAAATGGAGGGCAACTTTGACAAGAGCTTCCTTGAAATTTTAAATAATGTATTTACATACAAGAAAATAAGTTACAAGTTTTTATTGGACAGAATGATTTCAAAGATTCGAGTTGCCTTCACTAAGGAAGAATACATAGAAACTCTTGTGCTTCAGGCGTTGATGAATATTATGTTTATTGAAAAACTTAATTTATTTAGTGATAAAGGGAGAGGGGTGCAAAGGATAATGGTAGAAAAGACCGACAAAAACCAAAAATATCTGGACTTCTTTGAAAACGAAAGTTACATAGGTGCTTTTAGCTCGGATTATAAAAAAGCAGTATTTCTAACGGGTGTATTGACGGAAAAACTCTTGAATATACAGTATAAGGAAAGAGGAAGCAAGCCTTTTTACAGCAGACTCAATGGCTTGAAGCTGGATAGGAATTTGGTGAGAAGGATATACTCGGAAGCTATTAATAAATTAAATGAATATGATAAGAACTATTATAAGGAATTGGAATACCTGATAGGTATGTATATATTGGGTGAGGAAGCTGAAAAGAATATTTCTAATGACGACATTAGTTTTTACTTCGTATTAGGAATGACTCTTGCAAAACGGTTTAAAGATGAAAAAAAGAATGGGGAGGATGTTGAATAATGATTAGGAACAGACAAGAGATATTGTTTTTATATGATGTTATGGATGCAAATCCAAATGGCGATCCGCTAGACGAAAACAAACCTCGTATTGATGAGGAGACAGGCATAAATATTGTAACCGATGTAAGACTAAAAAGAACAATCAGGGACTATCTGTATAGCTACAAAGGCTATGACGGCTCAAATGGGAAAGACATATTTGTAAGAGAACTTGCCTCGGATAAAGGCGGAATAAAAGATGGTAAGGCACGGGCAAAGGATTTCAAGGAAAATGTAGACGAAATCTTAGAAAAGGCAATTGATATAAGGCTGTTTGGTGGTGTAATTCCTTTAGACAAGGCATCAATAACTTTTACCGGACCGGTACAGTTTAATATGGGAAGATCGTTAAATAAGGTTACACTAAAGCATATAAAAGGCACTGGTGCCTTTGCATCAGGAGAGGGGAAAGCACAAAAGACTTTTCGAGAAGAGTATATTATTCCATATTCCCTAATTGGTTTTCATGGCATAGTAAATGAAAATGCAGCTAAAGAGACAAAACTTACTGATGAAGATGTGGTTTTGATGGATGAGGCCATATGGAATGGAACTAAAAACCTAATTACCCGCTCAAAAATGGGACATATGCCAAGACTATTATTAAGAGTGGTATATAAGGCAGAGCAGAATTTCTTTATTGGAGATTTGCAAAACAAGATAGAAATTAGCTTTGACATGCCAGAGGAAAAACTCAGGACAATAAAGGATTTTTCAATAAAAATGGATGATTTGGTTAACGAACTTGTGTTATATAAGGACAAAGTTGAAAAAGTGATTTACACTACGGATAAAAATTTAAAACTCACTTTGAAAGGTCAAAACGTTAATTTACAGGATATTAAAGAAATAAAATTTGAAGAAAAATCTTATTAGAGAGAGGGAGGCAAATGTCTGAAAAATATCTGGTTTTTGATATAAGTGCCTTTTATGGACACTTCAAAAAACCTTATACAACTACTTCTCCCCTTACATATTCAATTCCGACCAGGACAGCTGTTGCCGGTATGATTGCAGCTATGTTGGGGTTTGGAAAGGAAGAGTACCAAAAGTATTTTACTAAAGAGCTTGCAAAAATTGGAGTAGGCATTAAGAAGCCTATAAAAAAGGTAAGAATCAGTGAGAATTTTATAAATACAAAAAAGTCAATAAACAGAATACAGGAACGTACTCAGATAAAGGTTGAGTACTTGAAAGATGTATGTTATAGGATATATTTCACACATAAAGATGAAAAAATTTATGGCAAGCTTAAAGGACTTCTATCAAATCACAGTACAGTATATACAATTAGTATGGGTCTTAGTGAAAATCTAGCCAACTTCGCTTATGTTGGAGAGTTTGAAGGGCGAGAGGTACGTGGAGATAGGGGATTTAATGAGTTCTCAAGTGTTTTGCCTGTGGAGAGGATTAGGAAAGGTGATGTAGAATATGAGGATGAAAGGGAATATTTTACTGAGACCATACCTATTGAGATGGATGAAGATAGAAATGTGAAAGAGTATAAAGAGGTATTGTTTGAAAGAAATAGCGGGAAAATCAAAGCAAAACTTGAAGGGTATATAGAGATTATAGGGCTAGATGAAAATATCATGGTACTATAAAGGAGAGAAGTATTGTGCTGCTTTCACATCCGGACAAGCTTCTAGGAGAGCATTTAAAAAATGTCTGTTTGATAGGAGATTGTATTTTTTTACAAAAAAGTATTAGTTTTGAGAACTTTTCAATAGATAAAATCCGACAGTTAAATCGGATAAATCTTTTGACTCACGATCTTGGTAAAGCTACTTCCTATTTTCAAGAGTATATTAGAAGTGTAAATAATAATAAACAAAGAAATGATGAAAAGAAAAGTCACGGGTTATTGTCAGGGGTGTTGACCTTTAAAATTGTCAATACTGTTTTAAAGGATGATACCCTTGCTTTTTTTTCATATATGGTGGTTTCTAAACACCACGGAGAGTTGCTCGATTTTGCAAATTTTACATCCGTTTTGCAAGGAAATAAAAGCAACATAGACCTATTAAAACTCCAGTTTGAAAGTATCAATAAAACAGAGTTACAGGAAGTAATAACAGAGCTTGGAATTGATTTTTGTCTATCCGATTATTCAACAGATGAATTTATGGAGGATATTAATTATCTGACAAACAGAAAAGTAAGAAAAAAGGTTAAAGAGTCACTAGGAATTGAGGCCTTTCTTTTGATTAACCTACTCTTTTCCATGCTCATTTTTTCAGACAAACTTGAGGCGATATATAATAGTGAAAATATGAGCATTGAGGACTTTATTGAGAAAAGTACCAAGAGACCAAACTTATTGTCAGCTTGCGTTGAAAAATACAAAGAGGGCTTAAAAATAAAGAATATACAAATGGCTAATAGAAGAAATGAAATTTATGATGATGTTATGGAAAGTGTTAATAATATTAAACTGGAAGAAAAGATTCTTTCAATTAATCTTCCCACCGGTTCGGGTAAAACCCTTATCGCTCTTAAAACTGCATTAAAGCTAAAAGAGCGTATAATGTACGAAAAGTGCTATAACCCAAGAATTATTTATGTTCTTCCATTCACGTCAATAATTGAACAGAATTTCGATGTTTTTAAAGAAGTTTTAGGTTTTGAAGACTCAAATGTGATACTCAAGCATCACTACCTGTCAGAACGTATTTATAAATGGGAAAAGGATGGGGAGACAGAGAATTATAGTGATGCAATTTCAGAGCATCTGATTGAATCTTGGGATTCAGAAATAGTGGTGAGTACCTTTGTCCAGCTTTTACATTCCATATTTACAAATAGAAACAGGAAGCTAAAAAAGTTTCACAACATAGCAAATTCGATCATTATACTCGATGAAGTGCAGAGCATACCTCACAGGTATTGGAAACTGGTGCGTGAAATACTAAGAGCAATGGCCATATATTTGAATTGCCATTTCATATTTATGACGGCAACCATGCCTTTGATTTTTTCGGAAGATGATGGGGACATTTATGAGCTTGCAAAAGGCAAAAGAAAATATTTCGAAGAGTTTGACCGTATAAGAATTGATGCAAGCAAGCTTGAACATAAGATGACAGTGGAGGAATTCAAAGCTTTTATATTAGATGAATTATACGAGTATGAAGAGGAGGACTTTTTAATTGTCTTAAATACAATTAAGACTTCCATAGAAATTTTTTCGTTTGTGAAAGAGGAGTTTGAAGGAGAAGCGGAGATATACTACTTATCCACTAATATCATCCCTAAAGAAAGGCTTGAGAGGATTAAGAAGATAAAGGAAAGTAAAAACAGAAAGATAATTGTATCAACCCAGATGATTGAGGCAGGAGTGGATATTGACCTTGACAGGGTGTATAGAGATTTTGGACCAATGGATAGTATAAACCAGACAGCAGGTAGGTGTAATCGTGAATGGGGGGACAAAAAGGGAATTGTAACTTTGGTTAATTTGGTGAATGAGGAGCATAATGATAAATCCTATGCCAGCTATATATATGACAATGTATTAATGGAAGAAACCAAAACTGCACTAAAGGATAAAGCACTGATTGAGGAAAAAGAAATATTTCAGTTAGCACAATTATATTACAAGGGACTGAAAACGCACGGAAGTGACGAGAGTGAAGGGCTTTTAAATTGTATAAAGGAACTACGATACAGGGAAGCTTTTGAATATAAGGAAGATAAGAATTCACAGAACTTTGAATTGATAAAGCAGGACTTTAAGACGGTGGATGTTTTTATTGAAATAGACGATGAAGCAGCAAAAGTCTGGAAGGAATATAAGGAAATAAAGCAAATGAAAAACCGGTTTGAGAGAAAGAGACAGCTTAACAAACAAAAGAAGGATTTTTATCAATATGTACTTAGTTTACCAGAGTATGCGGTGAAAAAGCAGCTTGAAATAGATGAAAAAGAAATCACTTTTATAAGCAGTGAAATGATATGCAGCACTTATGATGAGGATACAGGCTTTATAAGGGAAATAGAAAAAGATTATTTTATGTAAAATGGGGGAATGGTTTTGGAAATAAAAATGTTAACTGTGAAGCTTGAAGGCAATAGGGTAGAGAGCAGGGATGTACCCAAAATAAGAGGCTATCTAGCGAACAAGTTTCCACAGTATCTTGAACTACACAATCATTTAGGCAACGACAAATTCAAATATGGCTATCCTGTAATACAGTATAAATCTATTGGTGGAGTACCGAACATCATTGCAATTAACGACGCATCAAAGATATTGATAGATATTTTCTTTGATGTAAAAGAAATTGACATGAAGGACAAGGTAATGAGCATCCTTGAAAAAGGCTATGTACTAAAAACAAAAGAGCTTGGGGCGGCGGATGGCTTAGTTGAGTACGAGTTTTTGACTCCATGGATGGCACTTAATCAGGAGAACTATAATAAGTATGCGAAATCACCAGAAGATGAGAGAGCAGGGATATTAAAGAAGGTACTGGTAGGTAATATTCTGTCTATGGCAAAGGGCTTAGATTGCTGGGTGGACAAGCCCATTGAGGCAATGATTAAGCTCCGTCCAGTGGAAGTGAAGTATAAGGATAGGAAGATGGTCGGTTTTAAGGGAAGGTTTATGACCAATTTTGTGATACCCGATTATCTAGGGTTGGGTAAGTCGGTGGCTAGGGGATTTGGTACGGTGGTTAAGGTTAAGGGTGGGGGTTTTGTGTAATCCTTGTTTTAGTGGAACACATAACACACATTATAAATAAAAAATAAATTTCAAACCTTATTATTATGGAAATAAAGTAATTATACTATAAAAGTAAGAAAAAATAAATATATTTATTTAGGAAAGTATTGACAAAGAAAGTTATGCGTTGTATTCTTGTTTGTGTAGAATGTATTAACACGTTTTATATAAATAATAATAAAAGGTAGCCATGTATTTTAAGTTTTAGGACGGTGACTAAAAGTCATAGAGTCTAAAAGTTATTTACTTTAATGGTGCATGGGTATAAAACTAAAAAAATGAAAGGGTGAGGGGAATGGAGAATAGTAACAAAAACAGTGTGTATGAAAAAATTCACCAGAACTACAATTATCTTAACAGAATGATGATTGAAGAAATGGAAATTGCATCAAAACATGATGGGTTAACAGGTGACCACAGAGAACAAATGTGGATTAATCTTTTTCGTAGTATTATTCCAAAGAAATTTTCTTTATCTCAGGGCGTTATAATTATAGATTCCAAAGGAAAAGTATCGAACGAGGTTGATATAGCAGTATATGACGAGCAGTACACCCCCTATGTTTTTCAATACAATACTTTAAAGTTTATTCCGATTGAGGCTGTCGCTGTTGTAATTGAATGTAAAAGTAAAACTATTGATGAAGATATAGAAGATAAGCTAATAAAGTGGTCAGAGAGGATTGATGCTTTGGAACCGGATCCTTTTGGAATTGCGAGATTTGCGACTGGTTATACCTGCGGGATAACTAATCCAACGCAAATAAAAACTAGACCTATAAAAATTCTTGCCACTTTAAAGAGTTACGCACGATACGGTAGTATGCAAAAGTTTAATGAGAAATTTGGAGAGTATTTTGATTTTGTTATAAAGGAAAAGGAAGATAAAGCGGCAAAAGGGATAAAAAAATTTGACGTATATTTAGAAAATGAGGGTGAACCTTTAGGATGGTGGACGAAAAGATTAAATATAGCAGGAGAGGATATTAAACAGGAAGAACGAAATCTTGAAATACTTAAAATTACAAATGAACATGTTAAACAAAGAAAAAATATGTTTGATGAAGAGAAAAAAATTAAGATGACCTTAAGGGATTTGAGAATCAAGGACAATGCTCTTTTGACGTTAAATTTGCAGTTAAATCAATTATTGATGCTTATAAATAACCCGATGTTGTTCCCACACTTTGCTTATGCGAAAGTATTTAATGAATATATTGATAGAGAAAATAAAGAGTAATGAACCGGATTAACTTTGATATAAGAAAAAGTGAGGGAGGATCAAAATGTGTAATATACCAATTGAAGATAAAAGAAATTATATCGATTGGGATTCTTATATGAATTCCAAGGGAGAAGAAATCAAAGTAAAAAACAATGAACCCGGAATTGTGTGGAAGGATGCTGTTACAGATACTTGGTTTTACCTTTCTAACGAAAAGTATAATGAATACATAAACAGGATTGTTGAGAATTTTGGAGGTGGATTAGATTCTCATGGTAAAGTAAGTTTTGAATACAAAAAAATTTGTGATTTTTATGATATTAAAAATTTTTCAAAACTTAAAAGCCTTCCATGGAGATATGCAGAAAAAGAAAAAAAACCAGCAGTTGTTGATGTGTGTAGATTGTTTGTGCTTTTTGCATGGTTGTATGGAGAAGTTGACAAAGACTCTAGAATAAATGCCTATAAGAGTTTTTTTGAAGGAAGTTTTGACAATTATCCAAAGGCATATAATGCGGTTAAGGCTCTCACTAGCGAAAATAGTATTAAAATTAATCAAGATAAAGAAATTATTCTTATTAAGGGTGGAGCATATAAAATAAAAAAATACTATCTTGAAAACAGTAAGATACACGATATTAGAGGAGCAAGTATAATAATTAAACATCTTACGGAAGACCTAATTCCTCAAGAGGTTTTTGAATCATATATTGAAGAAGCTGTTATATATTCTGGTGGAGGTAATATATTTGCGGTTGTTGACAGTGATTTAAAAAAGGTAATTGAAGTTATAGGCAAATGTGAAAAAATTATTGATGACTATGCTATAACCCTAGAAAACGTTTTCTGCTATTACAAATCTTCAATATATAACTTAATAGAAAATTATAGGGACGAAATGAAAAAGTTTGATATTGAAATAGAGCAGAAAAAGAAGCTTAAAATATACAATAATATTTATACTAGGAGTTCATTATTAAATAATAGCATCAAAATTGGGAATGAGCAAATAAAAATTGAATGTCGTGAAGAATTAACAGGTGATGCCGAAAGTGGAGCTTGCAAGCGTTGTAATACAAAAGAAGCACTGTACAAAGTGGATACTCCTGACGGACAAGAGTGTATTTGTGGGAGTTGTCTTCATAAGCTTAAAATAGGAAGAAAGTGTAAATCGTCATTTAATAAAGACTTAGAAGACTACATTAATAAAGCAAATCTCCAGGGAATTTCTTTTTCCATGCCTAAAGAAATTGAAGATATAAAGGATAGTAAAGGATATATCTCAGTTATTTACGGAGATGGCAATAATTTTGGCAAAATTGTAAATAGCTTAGAAAATATATACGAAATGATGTACTTCAGCAGAATGGTATACATGACGTCTTTTGAAGCTACGTGTAAAGCGATTTTGGATAGTAATTATTCATTGCAAAATGAAAAAAAGAATTTGAAACCTTTTGAGTTGATTGCTCTTGGAGGCGATGACATCTTTTTAATATGTCCAGCAGAAAATTCCATGTGTTTTTCCAAGCACCTTATAACTGAGTTTAATAAAAAATTTAGAGAAGTCATTGCTACAGATAAAGAGAATAATAAGATTACTCTTTCAATAGGAATTGCAGTGGGTAAATACAATAATCCGGTACGAAATCTTTTTGAAATGGCAGAGTCAAAACTTTTAAGTGCAAAAAGATTAGAACGAGAGTTAGCAAGTAAGGGACAAAACAATGGAAGTGTAGACATAGTTGTAGTTAAAGGGACTTCATACGTGGATTTTATAAGTGAGCAAAGCATGTTTCCTATGGATAATGATTCCTTTGGTGAATTTTTAAAGCTTGTTAATAAAATGAAGAGCAGCGAAATAAAAAAATCAAGAATACAGAATTTAGTACGAGCTAAGCAACAGATGGAAGAAGAATCGGAATTCCAGTTATATTTCCTATATAATGACTGCAAGCAGAAGGATAAAAATAAGTTAGAAAAATGGATGAAAGAAAACTACTTTTCGAAAGGTATTTATCGATTTGAAGCTGGTATGATGGTTAAAGACATTTCTGAAATTGAAGGAAAAAGTGTCAGGTGCAATGTTTGGAAAGATATTCTTGATATCTGGGATTTTTGCAAAGGGGGTGTGAGTATATGAAAAAAATATTTACTGTTGAAGCTATTCAAAAGTCGCCTATTTGCGTAAATTCAGGAGTTATTGAAAATGATGGTGTAAATATGACCATAGTAAAGAGAAACGGGATTCCATATATACCGGGTTCGTCATTAAAAGGGAAGGTTAGATATAATTTTTCAAGAATTGTAGGTGATAAAGGAAGTCATAAGGAAAAAGCTTTTTGTTCATGTCCTGTTTGCCTTGTATTTGGAGGGGCAGGAAATAACCAATCAAGAATTTTTTTCGATGATTTAGTGCCTGATGAAAGAAGCAGTGGAAATGTGGGAATCAGATATGGGGTTGCAATAGATAGATATACAAAAACATCAAATGACAAATTTTTATATACCAGAGAAGTAGCTGAAGATTTTGTTTTTAAAGGAGACATTTCTTTGTATTATGATGATAAAATGTGTCACTCTAAAAAACCGGGATGTTTTGTTTATGAAAATGAATTACTTCTTTCAATAAAAATGATTGAAGCAATAGGTGGTGGAAATAGCTCGGGTTTTGGATTTGTTGAATTAAAAGTTAGAGAGAAAGAGGTGATTTGATTGAATATGTATAGATTAACTCTAAATTCTCCTTTGATTATATGTGAAGAAAAGGTTGATTCCAATTTTGTTAAATCTGTCGATTATATACCCGGAAATAGAGTAAGAGCTGCTTTTGCAAAGGAGATTTTATTGCAATGTCCTTTATTTCAGAAGGATAAAAAGCAAGATGGAAAATACAATTGGGTAAGTATAAGGGATCAGGACAAATGCAAAGAATGTGATTTTTTCAATTTGTGTAGTAATTTCGGCAAAATCCGGTTTTCGTTTTTTTATCCAGAGGGAACACAGGTTATTCCGTTATCTGCTGAAAGATATAAGTGTTCGAAATGTAAAGGATTTAAAGATGGTTTGATAAAAAAAGATAAAAATTTGGATTATAGTAGTGAAGTGTGTAAAATATGTGACGGTAGAATTGAATCTGTATATGGTCTTCGAAAGGGTAAATATGAATATAAACTTCCAAAGATTATGCTTGAAAAAACTGCAATTGACAGTTTTACGCTTACATCTCGGGATAAGCAACTGTATACACTAGTTGCTGTTACTGAAGCTGTTAAGAAGAAAGATGGCATTGAAAAAACAAGATTTGTGGGGAGCATATCAATGCAAGATAGTGAAATTCAAAATTTCTCAATAAAACCTATCTGTGATTTGCGAGTGGGAGCATATAATTCTGTAGGTTTTGGAAAGGTGAATATTGAAGGAATAGATGCTGAAGAAGTATGTGATATACATAGCAGAATTGAAGAGTTTAATAAAAGGATAGTTAGCTTAAAGAATGAAATAAATGGTAACTATATCTATATACCTATTCTTTTTAATAGTCATGCAAAGCTTGGCATAGAGAGAATCCCGCATGAAAAGCTTTCAAGCAGGGACATTGATTTTAAAGCTATATGGAAAGAACTAATTACAGAAGAATATGAAAACAATCAAATTATAAAACGAGGGCTTAATTTTGAGTTTGAAGTAGAAAAAGTTTACACTGAAACCCAGATATATAGGGGATATGATACATCTCTTGATTTAGAAGAACCGAGGGAGAAGGCCATAATTATTAATAAGATGGGAACAACGGTTCTTTTGAAAATTCATAAGAATGAGTATAAAAAGGCAATTGAGAATCTAAGTAAAGCTGAACAATTGGGAATTGGATATGAGACAGAAAATGGGTATGGACAAGTTGAAATTAGCAATGAAATTCATTTGAAAGGAGAGATTTAAGTGAATAAGAAAACAATAATTGAATTGGTAAATGAAGTTTCAAATAATAATCTTTCAGACGTTTTGAGAGATGATAGCAAATATGGTAGTAACAGCAGAGAAGTGGGGATTTCACAGTTTATCTCACTTGCAAATGCATGTAAAATTGCGGACTGTGTTGATGAAGTAAAGCTATTATTAGAATATAAAACAGCGAAAGGGAATGGATGGGAGAAGAATGTTGTTAGAAAAAAATTTGGTGAATTAATTATTGATAAAGTCAATAGAATTGAAACGACTATTGATGAAAGCTTAGGGGATAAAGAGATTGACAGCAATAAAGCAGATGAACTTGAAAAAGAAAAACTGAAAGCTATAAGTCAATTTTTTGGATATTTGTATTGGAAGGCGAAAGTCATTACATCAAATAAAAGGGGGAATTAGCATGGCCGATTATTTGTTCAATGAGTTCAAAAACAGAATTATTATATCAGGAATAGTACATGCACTAAAACCTATATGTATAGGTGCAGGAGAAGAGGGATTTGAACCAACTCATGTAAAAAGTCCCGCGTTAAAAGATGCTCATGGTAATCCTATAATACCGGGTTCTTCTTTAAAGGGAGTTTTAAGAAGCAGTATAGAGAGAATTATTAATTCTTTCGGTAAAGATTTAGGGTTAGTTGCTTGTAATATATTAGAAGAGAATAGTAAAGATTGCTTGCGACATGCAAATTATATAGAGAAAATTGAAGAAAAATTAATAAATATTGAAGAATCTAAAAAAACATTTGAAAGAGCAAAATTAGTATATGAAAACAGTTGTGATGTTTGCAGGCTATTTGGGGGAAAGTATATTGCTTCTAAAATTCAAATTAAAGACTTAAATTTTAATGACAAGTCAGGTGCAAGACCTTTCTGTGAGATAAGAGACGGGATAGGCATTGATAGAGATACAGGAACAACAAGTAAAGGTGCTAAATTTGATTATGAAGTAGTTCCGGCAGGAACGGAATTTGAGTTTTACATGATAGCAGAAAATCTTGATGATACTCAAATGAAATTGCTGGATTTGGTTAAAAGTATGCTTCAAAGTGGGGAACTTTGTGTTGGGGGCAAGGTTTCAAGAGGTATGGGGAACATAAAATTGACAATAACAAGAGAAAAAATGATTCAATCACTCGAAGAATTAATGAAAGAATATAATATGAGAAGTGAGAGGGTGAGCGTAGATGTTTAAGAAATTAATGAATGAAATATTAATACAGTTTGATTTGAAAACTGAGTCTCCTTTGCTTGTAAGATCATCTAGTGAAAGCAGTGAACTAGAACCTAATTCTGCTAGAGTACAGTATTTGAAAACTTATAGAGTGGATAAAGAAAGTAATTTCAAGCTAAATCCTATATTGCCCGGAAGTAGTATTAAGGGAGTTTTTAGAAGTAATAGCGAAAGGTTATTGGGGAATTGCTGTGATATTGTTGGTAGTAAAAAAACGAATAAGTGCTTATCGAAAGTAAAATTAGAAGAAGAGAAGAATAAAAAAGAAAAGAATGGCAAGCAATTAACCGGAACTGATATATATTTAATGAATTGTGCAGCTTGTAGATTGTTTGGTAATTTGAACTTGAAAAGTAGAATCAGTTTTAAAGATGCTTATCCCAAAGAAGGTCATGAACCTATAATGAATATAAGAAACAATGTTGCAATAGACCGATTTACTGGGGCTGCGAAAGATGCTGCTTTGTTTGATAGTGAGGTTGTAGAAGATGGAGTATTTACATGTGAAATAAAACTTGAGAATGCTGCTAAATGGCATGTAAAGCTGATATTGGGGATTATAGAGAATATTAATAATGGCTTTATTACGTTTGGTGGAGGCTCAACAAAAGGATTTGGAAAAATGAAAGTTGAAAAATTTTCTTTCTTGTTAAGAAGATATAAGAATTTAGAAAGGGAAGAAAGTAAATTTGATTTAGATAACTTAAAGAATGTTTTGGAGGATATAAATATTCAAGATGAAATTCTAAAGGAGGATGAAAGTGCTAAAGAGAAATCAGAAAAAAAGGAGGCAATAAACTTCTTATGAGTAAACCATATGCATTTATACCTTGTTTAGAAAGTAGGAAACTGGATCCTTATAAATACTTCAAAAATGAAGAACTTGTAACAGGAAAAATGACACTTGAGTTAACTGTTATTAAACCAATATTTATAGCTGATGGTACATTTATAAAACCTGATAGTAAAGGTGAATTAGTTAAAAAGTTCATAAGTTATAAAGACGAAAAAGTTGTACCCGGAAGTTCTTTAAAGGGAGTAGTTAGAAGTATAGCTGAAATAGTATCTTACAGTTGCCATAATCAAAATTGTAATTGTATATCTTGCTTGACTTTTGGGAAATTGGGGTTCAAGGGAAGAGTTTGTTTTGGAGATTTCTTTTTTAAAGAGGGACAAGTTAAAACTATGTATATTCCTCAGCTTATGAAGCCAAATAAGTGGTTTAGAGATAAGGCAAAGTTTTACTACCATGGTAATAAAAACGTTTTGGAAACTGGAACAGTTGCTGTTGAAGCAGTTATGCCTGAAGCGAAATTTGTTGGCGATATTACTTTCAAAGATATTACAAAGGAACAGTTAGAACTTATTTGCTACAGTTTAGGTTTGGATAAAACCTTTTGCTTAAAGATTGGTTATAATAAACCAGGCTATTTTGGCAGTTGCAAAATAAATAGCCTTAAGGCGAAAATCGGAGAAGATACTTTTGAGCCCGAAGTTTATGCAAAGGCATGGGGAAAGAACTATTCAAAGAAAGAGCAAGAGGAAATTGAGCATAATAAAAAACTATTAAGAGATATTCTGGATTATAATAATGCGAGGGAAAAGTCTGATTGGCTAGAAAAAAACGGTATAAGAACTTATTGAGGTGAAAAATGGATAAGAAAAAAATAATAGTTTTGACTAGAGAATTAGCTGATAGAACTTCAAAATCTTCTGTTGCATTGACAGAAAGAATCTTACGAAGTGCATTAAAAAGCTCTAAGGATAAAAGAATACAAAAAATGAATTTCTTTCATTACCTTATTATTGCAGCTGATAATATTGAAGCAATAAGTGGGGAAATAAACAAAAAGTCGAAGGAAGAGTTTATAGATTTAGTTAAGAATGTTTTTAGATTGGAAAAGAGGAATGGTAACGATACAGAAAATATTGCTCCAGAATTCAAAGAATTGGATTTGGAAGAATGGTGCTATATTGTAGGTTGGGCAAAGAAATTAAATACAAATAAATTTTGTAGAAGCGAAAAAGGCGATAGCTTGAATAATAATAACAGTAATTTGGTCAAGTTTAGGGATAGTGGAAGAGGAGAAAATACGTCTAAGAAAAAAACAAAGAAAAAAGGGTTTAATACTCCGTTTGCTGATATCAATTTTGATAAATTGTGGAATGGGGAGGAGTGATTTTAATAGTTAAAAAGTAAAACAAGGAAGAAGCAATTAATAAGAATGTTTTTTTACATAGTTATGAGTTTATTGACAGAAAAAATACAGTGAGTTTAAAGAAGTAGTTGAAGAGTATATGAATCTGTTATGCAATATTGAGAAAATTGACAAAGACGAAATATTTTCAGGATGTGAATTTATCAAGCTTTAGGAATAAGAAAGATTGTATTAACTATTGAAACCAATGTTGTAGTATGATATGTTTTAATTGTAGTCAATATAGTTATGGGAAAATGTGGCTGCAAAATTATTGAGAAATTTCTAATGACACACTTGGAGATATTGAAATCAGTGAGGTGTATGCCTGTGTTGGTAACTCAAAAATGTACTATATTTCTTAAAAAAGTTCAAAAAAGTCCCGTCAAAAAAGCTTGTAAGCCTTGATAAATATGAGATTGCCCTTTGAGGGCGTTGAAGTAAGACTTCCAGTAAAACAAGGACTAAAATGCATCAATAATAAATTTTTTTAATTACATCAAATTAAAAAAGCAGGAGGTGCAGAATGAAACTTGTACTAAACACCCCAGGCCTTTATCTTTGTAGGAGAGGAGAATGCTTTCTTATCAAAGACGAAAAGGAAAAGAAAGAGTTTGCAGCTGTTAAAGTTGATCAGATTATGATTACGACACATGCTGCGTTGACTACTGATGCAATTGAACTGGCTCTCGAAAACAACATTGATATAATATTTCTCAAAGGCACGGGACAGCCTATGGGAAGAGTGTGGCATTCCAAATTAGGAAGCATAAGTACAATTAGAAGAAAGCAGTTGTTTCTCCAAGAGAATTCTTTTGGACTATTACTTATAAAAGAGTGGTTGCTTGAAAAAATGGACAACCAAATTCGAGTGCTCAATAAATTAGCTGCTAATCGTAGGGATGAGGAACGGCGTGAAATAATCAAAATTGCCGTGGAAAAGATACAGAAACAAAGGGAAAATATAAATTCAATTCCTTCAAATGAAACAGTTGATAATGTCAGGGGATCAATACTTGGATATGAAGGGACTGCTGGAAGAGTATATTTTGAGGCACTTGGGAAGCTTATTCCGGAGAAGTATTATTTCGAGGGTAGAAGCCGTAATCCTGCCTTAGATCAGTTTAATTGTATGTTGAACTATTCTTATGGAATATTGTATTCAAGTGTGGAAAGATCTTGCATTATAGCGGGATTAGATCCATACATAGGCATAATGCATACAGATAATTACAACAAAAAGGCATTGGTTTTTGACCTTGTTGAGATGTATAGAGGATATATGGATGAAATTGTTTTCCGGCTATTCAGTACCAAAAAGGTGGAAGATGAGTTTTTTGACAGGGTTGAAGAGGGGTACTATCTCAATAAAGAAGGAAAGAAATTGTTGATAGGTGAGTATAACAAAGAGTTGGAAGTAAAAATGAATTACCGGGGACGACGAATTGAATTTGCAAATATTATTCAGTATGATTGTCATCAAATAGCAAACAGGATACTGAAGGAGGAGATAAAGTGTTAACTTGGGTAATATATGACATTATCTCAAATAAGACCCGGAATAATATTATTAAAAAATGCAAAAATGTCGGGCTTTACCGTGTTCAAAAGAGTGTGTTTTTAGGTGATTTGGAGGATAACAAATTTGATGAACTGAAGCTTGAGCTTGATAGTATGATTAATAAGGATAAAGATTCGGTATATATTTTTCCAATGAGCAAAGCTGAATTGAACAAAGCTGGTTTGTTAGGACAGGCCTTTGACAAGGAGTTGGTTACGGATGAAATTATCTCAAAATTCTTTTAATGAGAATCAGTATTATATAACACCTTCTGATATGATTGAGTTTTTGTATTGCAAAAGGTTTACTTATTACATGAAATGTCTTGGAATAAGTCAAAACGAGGAAAAGCGATTTAAAGTTATGATGGGTAGGGAAATACATGAGAAGAGAGAGGGGCGAAATAGAGATTATTTGCCTAAAAAGATTGGTTCTTGTAGTAAGAGGATTAGTATCAATTTGGTATCAGAAAAGTATGGGGTTAGAGGTAGGGCTGATGAAATACATGAGCTTGAGGATGGGACAATGGCTCCTTTAGATTATAAATATGCTGTATATGATGAAAAACTTTTTAAAACCTATAAGAATCAGATGGTTTTATATGCTTTAATGATTGAAGAGGTCTATGGAAAACGAGTTGATAAAGGGTATTTAGTCTATTGCAGAGAAGAAAACCGATTGGTTGAGATTGAAATAACTCAAGAGGATAAAGCTAGAGTTTTAGATTACATTTTGGAGTTTCATAACGTTATGAAGGGGTATTATCCTCAAGCAACAAAGCAAAAGAGTAAGTGTCTTGATTGTTGTTACCGAAATATTTGTACAAAGTGTTAAGAAGAGATTCTTGGTAAATATTTAAAATTTGTGACTATAATATTTCCTTAGAGATTTATAGAAAAATAGCCACCATTTTATTTTGCAGATATGCCTATTAGTTGGGATATTTATTCATGATGATATTGAAAATAGGTAGAATGCTTGAAACAACAATTCTTTTATTAAAGAGTAGATTAGGATTACATTGATTTAGTGTGGTTTACCGAGGAAATTAGTAAGGTGAAAATGTTATAGAATGTTAGTTTATCAAGTTTTTGAAATAAGAAAATTTCCACATACTATTGAAACCATTCTTGTAGTATGATATGTTTTAATTGTATAAGAGATAAGTTTGGTAAAATGTGGTTGTAAAATTATTGAGAAATTTTATCTGATGTACTTGTAGATATTGAGAACAGTGGGGTGTATGCCTGTGTTCATAACTCGAAAATGTGTCAAAATCCTCAAAAACAGAGTGTATTTTGATAAAAAAGATCCAAAAAAGTCCCGTCAAAAAAAGCTTGTAAGCCTTGATAAATGTGAGATAGACCTTTGAGGGCTGTTGAAGTAGAAGTTCCATTAAAACAAGGATTGAAACTTTCTATTAGCCTCTTCATATTAGACATATCTGCTAGGTTGAAGTAGAAGTTCCATTAAAACAAGGATTGAAACCAAACCCATTGCGGGCCGAATAGTTGGAGCAATAAGGTTGAAGTAGAAGTTCCATTAAAACAAGGATTGAAACTTTCACAATGCCGATTCCTAATAAATATAAACTAATAAGTTGAAGTAGAAGTTCCATTAAAACAAGGATTGAAACATGACGAGGGCGAAAAAGTACCCTGGACACCTAATGTGTTGAAGTAGAAGTTCCATTAAAACAAGGATTGAAACTTAAATAGTCTCTACAGTTAGGCTTGTAGGCTTTTGTTGAAGTAGAAGTTCCATTAAAACAAGGATTGAAACTTGTGATAGATTTTAAGTCAGATTATTTTCTCTAAAGTTGAAGTAGAAGTTCCATTAAAACAAGGATTGAAACTTATTGTCTACTAGAATACGAACTTGTGCGTAATGGTTGAAGTAGAAGTTCCATTAAAACAAGGATTGAAACAGAAAAAATAAGTGCTCAATTTGAGCACCTAAAAAGGTTGAAGTAGAAGTTCCATTAAAACAAGGATTGAAACATCCCTCTTATTACCTCATAACATTTGACAATTGAAGTTGAAGTAGAAGTTCCATTAAAACAAGGATTGAAACATATAATTATAAAGGAAATAAAACAACTAGAAAAACTGTTGAAGTAGAAGTTCCATTAAAACAAGGATTGAAACTTTTCTTGATACCAATTAACGATTTTATCTAGTTTTGTTGAAGTAGAAGTTCCATTAAAACAAGGATTGAAACATCATTCCACTATCTGAAAATTCATCTTTTAAAAAGTTGAAGTAGAAGTTCCATTAAAACAAGGATTGAAACTTGTGTTTTATAGTCTCTTTAAATTCGTCCTTTACTTGTTGAAGTAGAAGTTCCATTAAAACAAGGATTGAAACAGTAAAGACGGAAAAGGAGTATTAAACGCTCAATTGTTGAAGTAGAAGTTCCATTAAAACAAGGATTGAAACACATCAAACAATCAAAGTTTGTGGAGTGCCTGGCTGTTGAAGTAGAAGTTCCATTAAAACAAGGATTGAAACGTTGTTTTTTGGTGCTCAAATTGAGCACCTTTTTATGTTGAAGTAGAAGTTCCATTAAAACAAGGATTGAAACTCCGACACACCTATTTCTATTGTGTATAATCAAATAGTTGAAGTAGAAGTTCCATTAAAACAAGGATTGAAACTTCAAAGAAGTTTGTCATAGAAAAACATAAAAACTAGTTGAAGTAGAAGTTCCATTAAAACAAGGATTGAAACCCGTATCATGCGACATTTCCCCTGCAAGTGTAGATAGTTGAAGTAGAAGTTCCATTAAAACAAGGATTGAAACATCCTTAGAGTATAAAATCTGCGTTTTGATGCAGCTGTTGAAGTAGAAGTTCCATTAAAACAAGGATTGAAACAAAGCCTGATAAATGCAGGCTATTTGTGTTACCTTTGTTGAAGTAGAAGTTCCATTAAAACAAGGATTGAAACCAAGGAGGATTTCAAATGAATAAAGAGGGTGTATACAGTTGAAGTAGAAGTTCCATTAAAACAAGGATTGAAACAATACCTTGTTTTCAAATACCTGTAGTTTTTCCAAATGTTGAAGTAGAAGTTCCATTAAAACAAGGATTGAAACTCTTCGTCTCCTGCTGCCAATGTTGTAACACTTATTTTGTTGAAGTAGAAGTTCCATTAAAACAAGGATTGAAACTACCAGAACCAAGCAAAGGAGCAAAACCAGAAATAACGTTGAAGTAGAAGTTCCATTAAAACAAGGATTGAAACTAAAGAAATAAAAACCCATGCAGGAAAGAATAATTGTTGAAGTAGAAGTTCCATTAAAACAAGGATTGAAACGGAGATAACGAAGGGGGGTATATTGGGACTGTAGGAGTTGAAGTAGAAGTTCCATTAAAACAAGGATTGAAACGACGGTAGGGTTGGGAAGCTCTCTTTTGACTATGTTGTTGAAGTAGAAGTTCCATTAAAACAAGGATTGAAACCGATGCTGTAAAAGCACATGCGGAAGGTACATTACAAGTTGAAGTAGAAGTTCCATTAAAACAAGGATTGAAACATAATTCATCTATCTTTTGGTGAGTTTCCAATATCTGTTGAAGTAGAAGTTCCATTAAAACAAGGATTGAAACAATATGATCCTACAAGCACTTTAAAGTCTGAACAGCGTTGAAGTAGAAGTTCCATTAAAACAAGGATTGAAACACAATAATGGAATCAATCAACTACGTAAAAGGCACTGTTGAAGTAGAAGTTCCATTAAAACAAGGATTGAAACAAGCAAGAAGCAGAAATTAAAGCTAGAAGGAAGGGAGTTGAAGTAGAAGTTCCATTAAAACAAGGATTGAAACATTATGTCAAGAACTTCTTTTTGATATGGTCTAAGTGTTGAAGTAGAAGTTCCATTAAAACAAGGATTGAAACATTAATGCTTCAAGTTCCTCATATCGTGCATTAATGTTGAAGTAGAAGTTCCATTAAAACAAGGATTGAAACAAGAACCAGACAGCAACAAACTTCAAACTCCCGGAATGTTGAAGTAGAAGTTCCATTAAAACAAGGATTGAAACAGAAATGTTTTTCTTTCTTCCTTAGCTTGCTTATTTTGTTGAAGTAGAAGTTCCATTAAAACAAGGATTGAAACTTGGCCTGTACCCGGTTTGCTGGACACGCAGTTAAGTTGGTATAATAATACTAGAAAGGGCGTGTAACAGTTGGCAAAAAGACGAAAGAGGTATACTAAAG
>JGI24712J26585_10001305_pt1 | contig 21345 bp, 10 predicted proteins | sample BioPla3DNA2_FD_26585 | JGI IMG/M metagenome (IMG submission 26585) | reverse complement strand
GTTCCAGGACATGCCACCGCCCCCCTGTTTAACTGGCATGGTGGCAAGGCAATTGCCTCGTCCTTCGGCTGTTTATTGGGCCTGATACCCAGCAGCTATATAGTACTTGCTCTGGCCCTTCCTCTTTTTTTCTTTACCTTTTTTGTAATTATCCGCCCGGACGGCGTTCGCTGCATTATTTCATATGCATTATTTGCCATATACAGCTTTTGCTATTGTCCAATTCCCGGCGTTCGCTACGGCAGCATGCTTATAGCAGCTATTGTAATAATCAAGCATATTTTAGGATATGAAAACACAAAGGTATCATTTCAATTTGGTCCCTGGCAACAGCTAAAAAACGCACATAAATAATATTAAGATTTCATATTTCACCCAGGTAATTATTGAGCAAAGCATTCACAGCAAAAGCCTCCCGGCAGGTACGATATCTGACCACCGGGAGGTTTCTTATACCCTTATTTTATTCTCCAATGCTCTCGGTCCATAGGCATAGTCCTCGTACTCATTGACAGGAAGGGGTTCCGAGAACACAAATCCCTGCAGCATATCGCAGCCCATCATTCCCAGCTGCTTTGCCTGTTTCTGGCTCATGACTCCCTGGGATACCACCTTGATATTCAGTCTCTTTGCGGTTTCTATTATACCCTGTATAATCATCAGACCTCTGTCGGACTTCTCCGCCTCCTGAATATAGCTTTTATCCAGCTTGAGCTCATCCACATGAATATGATAAAGAGTATCCAGGGAGACGTTGCCTGTACCAAAATTATCGATGGATACTATGAAGCCATGCTTCCGGAATTCTCTGATAAAGCCTGCCGCCAGCTCCATATTGTCCTGCATTGACTCCTCAGAAATCTCAAATATCAGCAATTCCGTAGGAACACCGTATTTTTCAGTTATCTCCAGCACATTCTTGATGAAATTGGGATCATAGAGGTTAAGCCTGGATATATTCAGCGACAGAGGCATAGGACGGTAGCCCTTTTTGGTCCAATCTCTAAGCAGGCTGCACATCTGATCCAGCATATACATATCCATTTTTCCGATAAAGCCGGTCTTTTCAAATACACTTATAAATCGGCCGGGATACAGAAGCCCCTTTTCCGGATGCAACCATCTTACAAGAGCCTCCGCCCCTACCTGCAGGCCGGTTTTAAGGTCATACTTCGGCAGGAGATAAAGAACCAATTCCTTTTCTTCTATCGCCCTGTACATTCCTTCCTTAATTACGTTTTCATCATGAAGCCTGTCATACATGGAATTGGAGAAGAAGTTCAACAGATTGCTTCGGTCATCCTTAATATGCAGCAGTGCCTGATTAGCCTTATCAACCATATGCTCGACATCATTATCATCCTCTGTCACCAGGTAGATGCCAAATCTCAGAATAAATTCATATTTAATACTGTCCCTTCTCTCCTCCTCATAGTTTTTGATTAGGGTGTTTAAATACGCAATTCGATTTGCCAGTTCTTCTTTATTGTGATATTTGAGCAGGATATTGAAATATTTCGAGCTTTGTCTGCAAAAGAGCTCATCATCCTGCATATTGGCCTCCAGTACTTCCGCTATACATTTCTGCAGGCGCTTGATTTCATCCTGACCAAAGAATTCCCTGAGATAGTCAAATTTATCAATATCCATCTGCACAACGGCAAATTTATCATTTATTTTCTTCTGAATATTCCTTAAGGCGAATTTTCTGAAGCTATTGAAGTTCATACCACCGGTTATCGGATCATTATAAGCAATAAACTCCGCCTTCCTTCTTTTCGCAATTTCATAAACCGATACAGCTATCAGAATTATGATGCCTGCAGAAGACAGAATTGCTGTTGTTGCTAGCAAGCGGTCGACCTCCGAGGTATTTGCACTGCTGTATGCTTCTGCCAGCAGTTTCTGTTGAATAATGCTAATTACCCCCAGTTTGCCTGCTCCATCAATTCCCCGGTAGTAGATGTAATGCTTCTCATCATTTATATTCAGCTCAGAAAGTATGCTTTTTCCCTGATTGATAACCTGAAGCACCGACTGGTAATCCTCAGCCTCTTCATCCAATAATGAAAGTATATTATTGGCTTCAATTACCATATCCGATGTCGACAAAACGATATCTCCGTCCCGCTCTATAATAAACACATCCTCGTTGCCTCGAAATGTGGTCATGGATATCAGCCCTCTTAGTATCTCCGGATCTGTTGCGGTTCTTATTACTGCAATTACTTCATTGTCACGCTTAACCGGTACCGAATCAACTATCGCCAGACTGCCGCCATTATTATAGAAATCAGTGTATGCAACCGCTGCTTCTCCAAGAAGCGCTTTTTGATAGAGCATGCATGAATCCAGCTTATATTCCTCACCATCCAAGCCGAATCCGCTGCCCTGGATATTGCAGATCATTATATCACTGAGGGATAAGGACTCTGCCACATCCTTTAATATTTCAATTAAGCGGCCGCTTTCCATCAAGCTACTGTCGTATTCCTCCGCAGACAGCTGTGGCAGCTCTTCTGAAATCATTTCGGAAAGCAGACATATATTATTATGTCTGCCTTCCATATATATACCGATTTTTTGCGCCACTTTATCCGTTTCATTTCCAAGACAGTCCTGTGAATATTGCTTCAGGTTATGGTTGTTGCTATCTATTGCCAATTTGGTCATGAACAAAATTAATGCTACTAAAACAATACCGGAAAGAGTCAACACAATACCTTTCAGTTTCATAGCATAGCCTCCTTGTGCTTTTTGTACAGCAGATAGCCCAGTAGCAATGCGACACCGGTTATGGCTATTGAAAGTAGGATATATCCATAAACATTGCTGTCCCCCGGTGAGCTGATGTCAGCATTACTCCTTGGACGATAATCAACCATACGCCCGGTTTTCTCCAGCTTTTCATTGACTGAAACAAGCTCCTTATCTTCCCTGGTCAGTAAATCCTTTTCTTCATATAATAAATACCTTGTTTCAACAACATCATAAACCGGTACAAGCNTTATCTTGGTTGTTTTTTCATTTACAGCCTTTTTGCTCTCCTTTTCCGAGCCTTCGCTCTCATCGTCGCTATTATTCTTATCATCATCTGCTGTAGCTTCATCTTCTGTATCCTGATCGGATGGAGCTTTATCCTCGTTAAGCTCATCAACAGCTGCAGCTTCGTCAGCACTCACATCATCAGAATCAACCTCAGATGCAAGCCCGTCTTCATCTGACTCGGCTTCATCAGACGCAAACCCGTCTTCACCTGACTCAGCTTCATCATCTGCAAGCTCGTCCCAAACATCTCCGTCTCCTCCGCCTGCTGCCTCATCCTCGGCAGGCTTATCCGGCCCGACTATATCCTTATCAGCAGGAGCAGCGTCCTGGCTTGCCTGATCCGCATCTGTCGGTAAGGCGTTTTCACCTGAATCAGCTATTCCCGTCAATTCCTTACCGACGCCATTTGCTGTATCACTATTGCCTGTATTGCCGTCATTCTCTCCTGCCACCTCTTCAGGTGAAAGTAAATCAGCATTGGCAAAGCCGTCAAAATACGGGCTGTTTGGATCATCAAAACTGCTGTAACCTCTGGCCAGGTTAGCCAGTGAAGTCAGCTTCTCCTCCAATTGAGCTATACTGTCAAGAGGAACTCCCATTTCCTTAAGATAATCCAATGATGCAGCTATGGCATCCAATTGTGTTTCGGATATTGCCCCGTTCAATTCCATAGCCTCTTCTATAGCCACTTTTATTTTCTTGAGACTTTCGCTAAAGAACCTCTCCTGATTTGCGGCCTGGGCCTGTTCGATTTCCAATGCAGTAAGTGTCTTTTTATCTGCCTCAAATCTTTCTACCGTCAGATCCTCATCAAAGTCCATTAATGCTTTGTCATATTCAGTAAGCAAACCTTTCTCAGGTACAGCCCAGCCAAGGTTAATATTACTTCCGTTAATCTCAGCCCAGCCTGCCCCATCAAGGCTTGTTTCAAAAAGAATGGCATCCTTATAGAGATCGGCAAAGTTAGTCATGGATGTATTGGCTGTTCTCCTCCTGACTGCATTAGGGTCAATGAGGTTGGTGCTAGTACCCCTTGGACTGATTATCGGAAGAGGCTCTCCGGTTATATAGTTGAAGCCGGCTACTGCTCCATCAAAATAACGCACAAGCAGGATATGGCTGTTACTGTTAATATTATGGGTCATATACTGGATGTCTTCATTTATAAATTCCTTAGGCATATTTACCTTACTGTCGGTCATATTTACAATCATGCCGTCGGCCAGTACAATACAGTACTTGTCTCCATTGTAGCTGTCGATTATAATGCTGTCCTTTACTACATCCAGATGCGAAGATATAGCAGTTACCTCACNGTTCTTCACATACAGTCTCATATTGCTCCTGACGGTATCATCAACTACCGAATAATTGGCAAATGTATCGATCATGTAACCGTCATAGCTAAAGCTGTGCAAAGGCATAATACTGTCAGCCATTCTGGTAGTGCCTGCAAAATCTATAGGCTCGGCTGTCCGCAGATCATATACCTTGCCATCGGCACTCAGAGCTTTTCCGTTATAAATATTGACAAATGTTCCGGCAAGCTCCTTGCTTCCTGCTATTCCACCGCCGGTAATATAATAATAATCTGCCTCCCAGGTCATAACATTTCTTGCAATATCCTCCGGCCAGAAGCTATATTTATTTTCCTTGCCATCCTTTCTGATGACGATTTCCAGCTCGCTTCTGAAATCATATTTTATGGTAAAGGTTCTTCTGTCGATATCAGTCTCGGCTACCAGGATTCCTCCTGCATAAACAGCAAGGATAGCCTCCTGATCTTCAGCAGTAAATTCTATATTTACCTTATCCGCATCGGAGGTATAGACCTCAGGTCTTGGCATTGTTACAAGGTTTTTTGATAAAACAGTTCTTTTTATGATTGTTTTACCGGCACCCGGAATAGGGATTCCACCCTTTTCACCTATCCTTTTATATATGTATTTGCCATTTTCATCCACCGCAGGCTTTGTAGGATCCTCATCATCAGGCTTATAGCCCTTCTGATAATTCATTATCTTTACCGCACTTGACGAATTGTAATCATTTTCAGGTGCATGTGTCAGGTATGGCATATAACCATCCGTCAAGCCACTGTAATTATAAAACCTTGAGGAGGATGACGCAGTCTCGGTATTCCAGCCAAGATATCCAGTATATGTATTCTTGTNTTGCAATGTAGCAGTGTCTGCAAGCGTCACTTCACTGTTGGGGTTGGAGCTAAAGTATTCCTCAGCCGTATTGGGAGTCTCACCGAAGGTGATGCTGCTGCCTTCGTATACCATGGCCTTTCTGATACTGCTTATATCATCAGCCATCTTGTTGATAAAGAAATCACCCTTGCCGGCAGCATTTTGTACGACTACATCGCCTATCATAAGCCAGCCGTCATTTAAGCTGAACATGGTCTGGCCCATGCCACCAACGACTCCGGCTGCGTAGCTGGGAGCTGTTACCCTACCGGCATAGTAAACCTTGCTGACATATGGTGTTTCACCCTGATTTGAAACCGCCCCTTTGATATAGCCGACTATTCCGCCTGCATTTTCCTCAGTGGCTGTTACATCAGAGTTGCTATAGCAGTTGGCAATATAGCTTCTCGTACTGTTACCTACTATACCGCCTATATTGCTTGCACCATATACATTGCTGCTGAAGCTGCCGTTGCTTACAACACGATATGGCCAATCCTCAGACGAGCCTGACTGCGTCTTTCCTACAATGCCGCCTACATCCCTTGCACCAAAGGCACCCACTGTACAGTTGGCTGAAATTGTATTCCATGCAGTTATAGTTTTTCCGCTGATACCACCTATAATACTGTTATTGCTGCCGCTGCTGGGCAGATTTGAGTATATGTTAATCCTTGAAGCAGATAACAGGTAATTCAATACTTTACCGGCTCTTGAATTTGCGCCAACCTCGTTAATCCTTTTTGTGACCGCATTCTGGAATTTAATATTTTGCTGATTGATATCCTCCTTATCATATGGAGTAGATATCACAGAATCCAGGCAATATGAGTATATGGCGGAACCGCTGCCTGTAACACCACCTACATCATATAATCCATATATTATTGAATCTCTTACCTCGGCTCTCTTTACCCTGCCTCCTCCGGCCACACCTCCGACCCTGTATCCTAGTCCTACAATAAATACATTATCAACCTGTGTCCTGTAAGAATCATTCTCATACTCGGTCAGCAGACCATCTCCTGTAGTAATTCCCCATCCGACAATACCACCTATATAGTTGCTGCCAAGTATAACCGAGTTATAAACTCTGTTGTTGCCAAAGGTACTGGATAAGGTTGAGGCTGGTACATAACCGGCTATGCCTCCTATATATGGTTTGGAATCATTGGACAATATGGAGGATACAAGAGCGTTATTTACCTCGTTGTTCCACAGGTTCTTGCCGTTCTCCTGAACACCTACAAGGCCACCGACATATCCTCTGCCTTCAACAGCTATGTTGTTGGCTTTGGTATCTTTGACTGATGCCGAACCCGACAGTCTGCCTACCAGGCCTCCTGCTCCTCTTTTTGCAGGTATTGAGCTGTAATCCGCTTTGATATTGACATTTTCCATGTATATGGAATTGTTGTTTCCGTACGATATTCCTGCAATACCTACATAATTGCTGTTTTTGGCATTTATATCGATANTTGAGAACTTGACGTTTTCTATTGCTCCCGTCACGGAACCAAAGAGGCCAAAGGTTTCAGTAAAGCTGCTANCTGACTTGTTATATATAATATTTTCAAAGCTCAGATAGGATATCTTGCCATATGCTGCAGCTATCAACGGCTCTGTTGTTGTCATATNGATATTTTTGACAGCCTTCCACTGACCTTCATCCGGTACGGAGCCAATCAGATTGTTAACTATTACATTCCTGGCCGCTTCCCCATTATATGCGCTGAAATCCAAATCTCCTATAATTTTAACATTATAGCCCATTAATCCTAAATTCTCGGATGCCATCATCTCATTCCATTCGTCGGCGGAGCTAATCCCAAGGTATTGGGGAGCAATTCCGACGCTAAGATGCTCCTCCTGTACCAGCACAGCATCCGGCTCGTCACCACCTGCATCCTTATATGACAGCCCTGTAAGGTAGTAAGCATCAAAATAACCATTCAATTCCAGGATATACTCAAGATAGGTTACTGTACCCTCATCATTTCTCACTATCTTGACAGCTTCCTCCAGACCGGCAGGTATCAGGCCGTCAAAGCTTGCTCCCTCCACGCTTATTGCAGGATTGTGCTGTGTTTCTATCTGTACTACAAACAATTCGCCAGTACTGTNGTTCNTGCTTGTAACATTACTTACCTTAATAGGATTCTGAGGTACATAATAATCCTCCTGGTAGGGAACAAGATTTTTCCCCATGTAATCCATAAGCTTTGGCATGANGCCCAATGCTATGCTGTCAGGATTAATTTCAAAGGCGTCCTCCCAATACAGCTTGCCGCCCGGCATATATGTAGCCGGATCAGTAAGCTCGCTGTAGCGTAAGGCATCCATATCGTTATTTATGGCCCCGTTAACCCTGGACAGCTCATAGCCATATATATTGGAGTAGTAAGGATAACGGTTGTATCCGAAAAATCTCCCGACCTCTACCGCATCACGCATTGTGGAGGATACATCTCCAAGTACAAGACCATTTACACTGTCCTCGGAGTTATCAATATATGTATAGCCTATAACTCCTCCTGCCCTGTCAGTAGTGGTATGTATATCCACATCCACGTAGAAGTTCTTAAGGATATAACGTGATGTATCAGACGTTGTCAATGTGTCGACTGAACCTATAAGACCGCCTGCATTCTTGAACACTGTTTTAATGCTTCCGTTTACTACATATACATTATTTATTTCGGCACTTGCCCTGATTAGCCCTACCAGACCGCCGACGCCTCCGATATCACCCGCGGATAATGCCTTAATATCTACTCCGTCCACATAGGAGTTATAAATCTTTATATCTCCGTGTATTGAGCTTGCACTGTTTACCTTGTGTCGTCCCAGCAGGCCGCCTATATATTGTGTATAGCTGCCGTCTGCACTGGATTTGATAACCACATTATGGGCGGATGAGTTTACAATGCTGGCTGCATATGCATCTCCTGCTATTGCGCCGCAATGCTGGTAGCTTATAGCTTCCATGCCCAGTATATGTACATTGTCTACAACTGAGCCCTCCAGCATCCTGCCTATAAATCCCTTGTAAAGACTGTTACCGCCCTTAAGATTTAAGCGCTCTACGGTCAGGTTTTTAACAGTGCCCAGTAATTTACCGATAACATATCCATATTCGCCTGTATCAACAAATCTGATTCTAAAGCCGTTTCCGTCAAGCTTTCCCCTGAAGGCGTCCTTAATGGCATTTTCAGTACTTATATCAACCACAGTAAGATCACCAGGCAATACTATGTCCCGAGGAGCACGGTAATTAAAGTCGATGTCTGTTATCAGGCGATAGTTCTGCTCATAATCGTTCTTTATTATAACCCACTCCTCAAATGAGGATATAGGCATGTAAAATTCCGCCGCTATGGTAGGTGCCTTTTCTTCATCATAATACTCCTTGGTATCTTCAGAAAAGCCCAATGAGTATTTAAAGGATGTAATAACATACTCGGAATAGTACTTGGTTACCTCAGGCAGGGTGAGCAGTACTGTAACCCTGTAAAAATCCCCGTCCTCCTCCTGAGAAAGTATTTCTGTATTTAACCAGCGCACATTTATTCCGGTAATCTCCAGTTTATCAGGGTTTCTGAATGTAATAATGGCCTTGGCATATTCGTCCCCCTGCTCGATCACCTTGCTGCTTAATATTTCAATCCTACTATCGGTCGTCAGTGCAGGCAGAGGTATATACTCCTGTGCAGGCATCAGACCGGATAATTTAACATGAGGATAGAAGCCCAATCTGACAGGAGTCAAATCAAACTGGTTACTCTTGCTGCTATGAGGATCATTGAACAAATGCTCATACCATAATCTGTCATGGAGAACCGGCTTTGCTATCCATGTGTTATTTGTATTCCCATAATCCTCATCAGAGTGGTAGAATACGTTACTTGCCATACTGGTGGTTCTTTCGTTTCGATAGGCCGGTCCATAATCCTTGCGGATTTTGCCGGCATAATATACATCGCCGACAGAAAAGCTGTTCCTTATTTCACCGTAATTTCTTGAAACTATTGTAGCAGCACTGTCATTTGCGGACAGATTTTCTCTTGTATGAATATCAATTAATGTGTATACATTCTCTACTATTCCACCCGTTCTGTTATAGGTTACTAGTCCACCGATATAATTGTCTGCAGAGTATTGCCGTTCTGTCAAATTCTGGTAATTGGTCATTTTTATCGGTTGACCATAGATATAACCGTTCCTGATTATACCTCTGTTATAGCTCACAAATCCTGCAACATGATTTGTGGCAATATAGGGATCCTTAAGCTTGACTACAAAGTTTTCAATAATGCCGCTTTCATAATTATATCTGATAAAACCGGATACATCATTTCTGTAGACCTCACCGGCATTTCCGTTATTTAATATCAGCATTATATTTTGTATTTTTCCAAGATTGTAATATATCAGGTAGTTTGCATTCTGCTCGGTTTCCTTACCCCATGCATCATTATAGGTAAATACCATGTTCTTTAATTTGCCGTTGCTGCCTATTCGATACAGGAACGCATTTTTGCTGTTATAGATAAGCTTATGTCCTCTGAAATCCAGTTCACCCTGGAATTCATCATAATTGCTAATCCTGTATAATTGAGTGCTTGCCTCTATATCATTCAGAACATAATATTTCTTGTTCAGACCGAAGCGGACATTCAGCAAATCCTCCTCAGTCTTTATCCCAATAATTTCCTGCTCAGTGGTAAATTCCTCAGAGCCAAGCCTGATTTCATAAGTAAATACCCGTACAAAAAGCTCAAAGCGATAGGTGTGATAACCCTTATCCACCTCATAATAAAGGTTTGTAAAAATGCTTCTTTCCGAACCGTCAATTATCCTTGATTCCGCTAAATATTCCACATTCTCGGAATTCCGCCTGTAAATATCCAGTGTATATGTTCCATCACTGTTTCTTCTCCAGGTATGTCTGATAACTTCCTCCCTTATGCCATCCTTATAGATATTCAGCATATATGACGCATCGGCCAGTTCTTTGTTGACATCGGTAATAATTGCTTCAATATTGGCATAGTAGCTGTTCTCCGGGCTTATCTGGGCATTGAGAAATCTGAAGCCGAACAGGTAGTTTATTCCTCCATTGCCGCCGGTATCCGCCACAATATACAGGGTATGCTTGCCTGTCAGCTCAAGCTTGTTATCAAACAGCACAAGCTCCGACCAACGGGCATATTCGGCACTTATAGTTTTGTCAGATACGGTGGTAGTTCCTATTGGGCTGGCATAGGGATTAGCATCCGGATCCTCCAGATAAATCGTATAGGTGGTAGGATTAACATAGCTGCTATAAATCTGGAAGCTGTTAATCCTGTTCTGGTCAAAATCAACCTCAACACTGTACTTTGCCCTGGTAACGCTGTTGCTGGTGAATCTGTAGCCGTTATACAGGTAAACCTCGTTGGTATGGCTCTCTATTGTCTCATCCTTTGCCAGATATTCTGTTTGGTAATTTATCTTATTTCTGTTCAGCTGCAAAAGCCTTATGGAGCCTGTTATTGATTCCCTTGTTGCTACCTGAAGATATTGTTTGCTTTCAAAAAGCTCGGAGTAATACAATTCATAATTCTTTCGATATGTAGCCATAGTGGTGCCATTATTGAACTCATAGGCGAAGAATCTGAAGGTATACAGCTTACCCTGTTCAAGCTTTGCAAATTCAATCAGCTCCACCTTATCCTCAGATATAATATCTACAACCGATACATACCGTCCTTCCTCATCATATACCATAATAGTGACAGGATATTTCACCACGGCCTTATCAGGATCATTAACTGACACACCATAGAAGTTAATGAAATTAGTTGATGCATATATAGCATCTATTTCGATAACCGGTGTCCTTTTAAGGGTAAGAAAGCTGTCGGGAACATAATGGGTCTGTATATCACGCAGTAGCTCATGCTCCCCTGTTCCCATCAATACCCTTGGCATAATGATGATCCTATATTCCGTCATGCTCAAAAGATTGCTGACATAGAAGGTGAATGCCCCGTCTTCACCCTGCTTCATTTGGAAAACCTCATCCGCCGATAAGGAAACCAATCCGTTATTTTCAGGAAGCTGCTCAGGTATTGAAATCGCCGTACCGTCAGCTACCCACTCATGATAAACACTTATACCCTCACTTTCCATTGTATCTGCTTTGGCAAAAGCAATATCAATATGTGAGATAAGATCAACAAGTCTCTGGTCGGTTCTTTTTTTGTCCAGCTTAATGGTTAGGTTGGCACTCTTGTCATCCAGATTATTAATGATTACGTCAAAGAATGCGTATCCCAAAGCAGTTATAGGAACAGTCGTGAATTTCAGCTCTCCTATAATGGCATTTTCATACATACCCTTATTGTCATGGATGTCATAGCTGCAATATACTCTGATATTATATACCTGATGATCCAACAAATTTGTAAACCTTATAGTATCACCTTTTAAAGGCAGAGAATGAACATAGCCTGTTTCCGTTTCTTCAGAGAAGCTGCCATCCTCAGCCATTCTGGCAATTATTGTCTCAACAGGATTGTCCTCCATATCATAAAGAGCAAAGTATATGCTTCCATCTGCAATCTCTGCATTGTCAGGATTCGATATTTTAATTGAAAGCTCTATATTTTTCACTTCATTTTTCAGCAGCCCGATGCTGGCCACCGGCGGTTGCTTGCAGGTATGCGACGTTCCCCGCAGCAGGCCGTCCGTCGGCAGCACATTACCAAAACGATCATAAAATACAAACTCATAATGATACCAGGTGTCTGATTTGATGTTGCCTAGTGTTGTGTATATTATGTATCTGCCATTCCGTAAATCGTTCAAATCCTTGCTGTTCATTGAAAAGGTATATTTCAGGNTGTNGTCGTCTCTTCCTGTTACCTGCAGCTCAATTCTGTTCAGATACTGTACGTTTTCATTAAGCAAATAATCGCCTTCGGAATCAATATTCTTTATTGCATTCAGAATGGCCAGATCCTTCAGTTCCAGTTTATTGTAATAAATATCTCCATTGATCCAGGTCAATTTGATTGGCTCAAGCTCATTCAAGGGCCTTGTCCTTACAACAGCTTCTGTTATAAATTCATCCTCTTTGCGGCCCTTTTCATTTATATATGACATAATTACCTCTACCCTGTATTCGGTGTCCGGCTTAAGAGGTCCGATTTTTACCTGCTCTGAGGATGTGTAGCTTTTTCTCATTACCAGCAGTGAGCCCTCATATATACTAAAGCTTACTCCGGAACGATAAAGGAATTCTGCATTATCTACCTTGAGGTTATTGTATATGGAATAAACCGAAGTACTAAAATTTTCCAGCGAAACAACAGGCTTCTTCCACTCCTTCTCATCTTCTTCCTGTTCATCATCAGTATAGCCGGGATCACCGTCATCCCTGTATGTCGGGATGCGATCGCTATAATCAGGCATTTCAGGCAACTGGACCGGCTTNGCAGGCTCTGCCGGTTTCGCCGGCTTAGGAGTTTTAGCAGGCTGTTTGGTCGGCGTCGGATTATCGTCAGGCTCTTGCTCCTGTGAGGTTGGAAGCTCAGACTCAACCGGCACAAGAGCAGGATCGGCCTGTGACTGCTCATCGGCAGCCTCATCCGTATCGACAGAAACATCCCTGATATGCTCAGCAGGCGGTGTTGGTGTTGGAGTATTTGCTGCGTTGTCCTCGCTTTGGCTATCCTGCTCCTGCCCGCTTTCAGTATCCCTATCCTCAAGCTTTTCTCTTTCATAGAGTCCGAGTCTTTCCAGAAAATCATAATACGAGTAGCTCTTACCTTCGATTGTTACAACAGAGGTGCTGTTCAGAGGCTTTATATATGAAAGAGTAAGTTTATTGCCGTTTATACTGTAATATCGTATTTCATTCTCCATAAAGCGTATTATGGAATTTATGGGTATGGTCTTTTCTATAAAGAAATTACCTCTAAGAGTCATGTCCTTTGTATTGACATAAAGTCCGTTCGACAGGCTCTGAAGGATAAACTCATCCCTGTAGGCCCTTTCAAAGTCAGGGTTAAAGGACTTGCCATCTATAATATATAAGCCCGGATAGCTTTTAAGGAATTCAAAATCATCTGTTATCAGCTCCGCACTGCCATCCAGCTGCATGGTTGTCGTACCATTATTTATATAAAGATGATATGCCTTACTGATAGGTATCTTATCCTCACCCAGATAGTATTTTCCTGATCTTTTATAAATAATATCGGATACAGAAAAAGGAGTTAATTTGTAATCGGCAACTTCAGTATCCAGACTGTCGGCAAACAGTTTTTTTGATATTTCATCCTGACTGATTAAATATCCGTCATGGTTCAATACCAAATAGACAGTGAAAACATTTAGCTTTATTACTAAGAAGACCGTTAATACGGCTGCAGCTAATAAGCCATAGATAAGACCTATTTTGACCCTGCTTTTCTTCATAACTTCCTCCCCTCCTATTGTACCTCGTTTAATAATGAAGGATGTTTAAACAGCATGAATTCCTGTCCGTCAAGACAGTACATTATGTCATTGCTTAAATTGAGGGTCGCACCGTCCTTAAGCTTTACAAAGACATCCTGATATCCCTGTATCTGTTCAGTTACATACTCCTCGTTTTCATAGTTATATATATCAATGTTTCCGTTGCTGTCTGTTGTCACAAAGGAGAAGGGGGTGATGCCGACTTTCTTCTCTCCCCAGTAAATCTCCAGATAATCAAAGAAAATATAAGTATCCTTACCGTTGTATAAAAACAGATCCGTAAAAGCTGCTTGGTCATTGTACGATTTTATATATACCGCATTTGTATCCATAGTAATTTCCGATAAGGCGGAAGCTCTGTTCATCGTATAAAGCTTCGGCTGAACCAGTACATAATCGGCAGGCAATATAATCTTCCTTTCCCCTGAAACATAAAGGGGCTCATCGCTGATGATATTCCTGCCCTCATCACTTTCCATGCAATAACCGCCGCTGATCCTGTAAAAGCTTTTGTCACCGGAATATGTATATTTATTGGACATATAATATTGATACAGCTCCTCCTGAATAAAGAGCTTTTCGATTCTGTCTGCTTGCCCCCCCTGATTGATAAGCTTTTCAAAAAATGATGAATAGCTTAATCGTTGCCAGCAGAAATTTATCATAGCAGTAGGATCCGATATCTTAATGGTATTCACTGTCATGCTGTCATCATACAGGTTAATATAGGAGATGCTGTCCGGCCTCCATAATACTATTGAATTCATTGGAATAACCATTGTTTTGTCCCAAATCTCAAGCTTAAATGGCTCAAGTCCCATATAAAGCTCACCATAAAGCTGCAGAGCAATAATAATATCCTTGATTTCACGGGTTTTTTTCTCATTGAAAAGGCCGGAACCGCTTATATAGCCGCCCTTTCTGCCAGCTATTGTGTCCAATTGCTCATTGACCAGTTTAAAATCATTATGATAAAGATATATATATGAGCCGTCATTGATAAAGAGAGGATGGCTTTTATCAAGCTTAATGCTGACTTCTTCCGTCTCTATATAATAATTGCCATCCACGAGAACTAACCTGCCGGCAGAAGAAAAGCTTCTTTTTATTTCATCCCAGCCTTTCGGACTTTGCTCACCGGACAAGATGGCAAAAAGCCTGTCACTGGCTAATACAAAGCCTTCACTGTCAAACTCATATATTAGGCTTGATTCCTTCTCTGTGGACTTCTCCTCAGGTTTTAGGATAATTTTTCCAATTATAATAATGATAAGCATCATAATAAGCAAGGACAGGACAGACCAGGCCTTAATCATATTTATTTTATTAGACCGGGCAATCAATCTGCTTCTTATCTTGCTGAAAAACTCACTATTTAGCTTGTCAACCAATCTGCCAAAAATCTTGCCAAACAATCTGCCGCCCCCTGATTCTCTTTTATTTTAAATCCTCAAGCAAATTAGGCTGAAGGAATAAAAATTGTTCCTGACCGTTGCTTCGTATTAGAATATCAGAGCTCAAATTTATTGATGAGCCTTTGCTTAATTTTGCAAAGACATAGCTTACCCCTGTTTCCAATACCCTGTAGCTCTCACTATTCCTGTCAAACAGCTCAATACTCCTGTTGCTTTTGACTGTTATGTATGAAAAGGGCGATATTTCAATAACATTTTCATCCCAGCTTATTTCCGTGGGTTCAAAAAAAATATAGGTATCCTTTCCGTCAAACAGAAAGAAATCCGCAACCCTAACCGTGGCCTGAGTGTTGTCAACATAATATCTGCCATCATCATCAAGGTATATGATGCTATTAATACCTACCTTGTTGGTAAGAGCCAGATTCGGCTGTATTATTGAATATACGCTTGTCAGCATTAAGGCTTCATCCTCTGTAAAATAAAGAGGTGTTTTATCCATGGCAATTAATTCCTTGTCCTTCTCGATTATGCTTATATCCTCCGACTTTGATATCCTGCTTTTTGCCGGATAAGTCGTTTTGCCGGCTGCAGTATATTGGAATACCTCCTGATCGGTTTGATATATTTCCATCTGATTTATATAAATATAAGGAACAGCAGTCACAAATAAGCCTGCTAGTATAAAATAAAGCCTTTTCTGCAGCTTTGCTTTGATCTTTTTCGACTTTGTTCCGTTGGCAAGGCTGCTTATATGCTCGATCATGCAATAAACGGACGTTACCAAAACACAGACAGAAATCGCTATATATACTGCTATCAGAAAAATACCGCTCTTTGTGCTTCTGATATATAAGCCCAGCATCTTGTCAATATATAGCTCGGCAAATATCATTATCGTACAGATTATGTCAAATGCCAAAACACTCAAATCAGCAAGGAGAATATGTATAAGCATAGTAATGATTGCGCCGTATATTATATGGACTAAAACGAGCTCGCCGGAAAACACCAGATACCATATAAATATCATTCGGAGCAATATAGCTGCCAGTGCAAACTGCTTTACCGTTTTCATGCCTATAAATAATCCATAAACCTTAATCAGTCTGGATTTCCACCTTAAATTGCGAATAAGAGTTAAACTAATCAGCGCAAATGCAATCATAAATACTACAACCATCAGAATATAGGGTCCCAATAAGGACAGGTTGTAGATAATATTATTCTGCATGTGTATCCTCCCTGATCAAAAGCTTGAACACATTATTCTTCATGATATAGAAGGCATTAATGTTCTTCATGCTTACTACATCATTTTCCGATACAATTTCAATATCTCCGTCCAGCTCTCCAACTATAGGCATATAATCAACCATAATAAGAAGATTATACTTCTTGCTGACAATTCTAATTAGCTTGACATTATAGTAGATCTGATATCCGTTCCTGAAGCTGATCACTATAGCCTCTATGCTTTTTTTCACTGCATTTTGCACTGTCTTAGCCATTATATACCTCTTTTCTGAAGATAGATAAAAATGTGTTTATTTGCGATACTCATGGAGATTTCCTATGTAGGCGAATCTGTTTTCATCCGTTGTATCGTATTTGCCGTCAAGTATTGCCTCCACATCTATCAGTACATCTTCTATAGCTACAAACTTACCGGGTATATTCGTATACTGCTCGGCAACAAACATGGGCTGGGTAAAATAATTGCGCAGCTTTCTTGCCCGATAGAAAATATTGTAGTCCTCGGTCGACAGCTCTTCGATGCCTAAAACTGCTACTATCTCCTCCAGCTCATTATACCTGGACATATAGCGCAGAACCTCCTGAACCAGATGATAATGCCTCTCGCCAATCTTATCCACCGATATAAGCTTGCTGCTGGTCTTAAAGACATTTATGGCAGGATATATACCCTTGGCGGCAACCTTACGATCCAGTACGATTTGCCCATCAAAGTGGGAGGTTATAGCATGCACGGCTGAATCATTCATATCATCTGCTGGAATATAAACTGTCTGGAAGGAGGTTATAGAGCCCTTGTCGGTCGAGTTGATTCGCTCCTCAACAGCTGCTATATCGGATAAAAGCGTTGACGAATAGCCGTTGTCAATCGGCAGCTGTTCCATCTCGGCGGTTATTTCCGCATTTGCCTGCACAAAACGGTACATATTATCGATAAAGAGAAGCACATCCTGCCCCTTCTCGTCACGAAGATACTCCGCCAGAGTCAGGCCACTGTATATTGCCCTTGATCTGTTCATGGAATTTTCGCCCATCTGTCCGAAAACCATAGACATCTTGTCTATCAGATTAGCATCCAACATCTCATCGTAGAGCTCCTTGCCCTCCCTGGAACGCTCACCAATACCTACAAAAACCGAATTTGATTTCAACCCCTTATAAACATTGTTGATCAATTCCTTTATCAATACGGTTTTGCCGACACCTGCGCCACCCAAAAGACCCATTTTAAAGCCCTTTTGCATTGGTGCAAAGAAATCTATCGCCTTGATGCCGGTCCATAGGATATCTCCGTCAATATTAATTTCATTCAGCTTAAGATTGCGCTCATAAACGTTTTTTGTCCTGACCGTTTCAATGGTGTTTCCGTCAATCAGATTGCCGTAGGAATCAAAAACCTTTCCCAGTATCTCGTCTGAATACTGTATGGCAAGTCCGCCCTCTTCTATATTAACATCCAGACCCTTGCGCAGGCCTCTGACATTATCGAAGGGAATGGCCACCGCTATATTGCCGTTTACACGAGCTATCTCAAAGCGGTTTATGCTGCCATTATGCTCAGTGCTGACTATATCGCCCGGCTTTACTTTTTTCTGCTCCAGTAAAATCTCTATTCTCATATTGGATATCGATATTATTTTACCGGCCTTCATCATATATCACCCCTTGTATCGATCTTTCTTAACATAGTTTTCGATTACCTTTCTGAATTCCTTCTGGGTCCTTTCCTTTCTGGCCTCCATAAAATCAATCAGTTCTTTTTCCTCTATCTTTTTCAGGGATTCGGAGGTTGAATTCTGTCTCATTATATTCTCCGATGCAAAGCTGTTAACATTTGCTATTTTCACCTCATAGTTGAGATATGTAATAACAAGGTTAATCAAAATGGTATTGGCATCACCCTCAATATAATAGTCTTCCTCATACTTACCCTTACCGCCGGCTACTATATCAAAGGGAAAAATCTTTTTCTTAACCAGTTCGATATTACTTATATTATGGAAATGGTTGTAAATTAAGTTGATTTCGGAATGCTCACGGTTAATTATGCTGCTGGACAGTATTCTCTCCAGCTCTTCATAGCGCTGTATAAAATCCTCTCTGGAAAGCTTTAATATTACACCATCCTTAACATCCCTAATCTTTTTACCTATGAGAATTTTCTTTGCCTCAGGCTCCTTAACAAGCTGCTGGTTAATAAGGAAATTAATACTCCCGCAAAAACCATAGTCACTCCCGAAGTATATATTCAGCGTAGGTTTGCTCTTATCAACCTCCCATAGCCTTTTATCCAGGATAAAATTTCGATTGTTTACAATCATGTCCATAATATCTGTTGCTTCCTTTTCCAGCTGCAGATATTTGTTCGCCTTTTTCATGGCGTTATCAACACGGATTAAGGAATGGAAGTTCATAACCTTGACTATACTTTTTATATTCATAAAAACACACGCTTTCTTTTATATATTTTCCCGATGCCCTTTTAGTCATAATCTANCAGGCCGTCAAATAAGGTGCTCATCTTCTCCAGACTAACAGGACTGAACTTGTATTGGTTCAGGCGGTTTCTTATCTCCCTCCCATTCATCATCTTCGCCGCCAGCTCAGGACTCATCTCGTCAATATTTGCAAGCTCATATACATCACATGTTTCAAGATAAGACAAAAGCTCCATTCTGACCTTTGCTCCGATCTTTTTGATCTGTTCCGTCTGTACCGCGCCGCCCAATCTGGATACGGACAGGGTATAGTCAATAGCAGGTCTCATACCCTTTTCAAAGTTCTTGGATGACAAAACTATCTGGCCGTCGGTAATTGATATGATATTGGTAGATATGTAATCGGTAATGTCTCCTCCCTTGGTCTCGGCTATAGGAAGGATTGTGATTGAGCCGCCGTTCTTATGCTGGCATCCCTTTTCCAAAAGTCTGGCATGGGTATAGAACATATCGGAGGGATATGCGTCACGTCCCGGAACCTTTCCTGTCAGTATGCTGATTTCACGATAAACATCAGCGTGCCTCTTCAAATCATCAATTACCACCAGTACGTCCATATTATGATCCAGCATATATTTCTCTGCCACCGCCAATGCCACAAAGGGGGTATTGTGCAGAACAGGAGGACACTCATCATTAAATGCGGCCATAATTATGGTGTATTCCATGGCACCCCGTTTGAGGAGCTCCGTATAAACCTCCTTAACCTCCTTCTTTGTCTTTCCGATCGCAGTGTATATACAGAGAACATCCTTACCCTTTTGGTTAACTATAGTATCCAGGGTAATCTGTGTTTTTCCTGTCTTTTTATCACCAATTATTAGCTGCCTTTGACCCCGGCCTACAGGATAGATCATATCAATGCCGGTAATACCGGTAAGAAGCGGCCGGCAAACACTGCTTCTGTCCATAATAGGAATTGGCTTCGTTTCGATGGCAAGCTTGACAATATTGTCGAATTTCTTCCCTGTAAGCTTGTCCTCTCCAAACATGTCCACGACATGACCTATTGAATCAGGGGAATAGAGTCCACAGAACTCCTCACCAGAGGCAATTACTGCATCACCTGTATATATATCCCCGTTCTTCTTTGTAATAGCTACGGTTACATATCTTTGCCCTATTGCATTAACATATCCTTCCGCCTTATCCTCAATTGTGACTTTTTCATAAAAGCCTACATTATCCAGACCTTCGACCTCTATTATATGATCATTAACATTTGATACCCGACCAAGCTCATATATGTTCTTCCTGTTTTTTATGGCAGTTATCTTTTTCTCTATTAATTCATCAACGTGTTTACTCAATACAATCACCCTAGCCTTTTATATTTTTTAATTCACCAGTTCACTAACCCGAATACCGAAATCGTACAATTTATTTCCCCTGAGTATTTGAAATCCCTCGCAAAGCCCCTGATCCGGCTCTGCCGATATTAATTTTCCTTTAAGACCTTTAAGCTCACAAGCTTGTGCGGTTCTGATCCGAATGCTGTTGTCACTTAGTACCCTTTGAACATGAAGCCATTGATAAAAGTCGATGCAGGAGAATTCCGTACAGCCAGCCAAATGTTCGTCCAGTATATTTTTCTCCTGATCGTTTAGGATTTCCCTGATAACCTCCAGCTGCTCCTCCGGCTGCAGGGATGAAATTTTATACACATTGTCGATATTCAATTTCAATAACAGTGATTCCAAGCTATGATAGCGATTATCATTTTGCGGTTCCTGCAACAGTAACTCTACCTGTGCCTTAATGTCATCTTCTATATATTGAAAATTTTCTTTTATCTTCCTGTAGTCCGCAAATATCCCATAGTTGCGGTATTCTGCAAATGATGGAACAAATACCTCCGGAATTTCCCTATCACCAATCTGCATTATATCCTTCCGGGAGGCCTTTTCCTTCTCGGCATTTAGTTGATTTCTTATTTCATTAAGCTCTGCCGTCTTTTTCTGGATTAGCATATCATAGGCCTGCATTTGCTCCACTGCATTATCCCTGATTCTGTTTCCAGTGTAATAAGCGATAATTCTGATGATTATAAAAGCAAATACAATCATAAGCAGCATGACTATCAGAGCTACTGCAAAAGCGGCATTCATAGCTTATCCTCCATTTCCTGCCAATCTCTTCCTACTGAATCATGTAAGGATTAAAATACAGCAATAAGAATATGAACAAAAACAACAGGAGCAGCAACACGGTCATGACAATTGCTATTATCATTACCGAACGGACAATGTCATTCTTTGTTTCCGGATTTCTACCTACGGCTTCAGCCACCTTCGAACCCAAAATCCCCAATCCAATACCTATTCCAAGAAAAGCCAGTCCAAGCATTAGCCCGATTGCAGACATTGTTGATGATAAAATTGCATCCATATAATTCTCTCCTTATTTGTAAAATTTGAATTATCT
>JGI24712J26585_10001301_pt1 | contig 21362 bp, 20 predicted proteins | sample BioPla3DNA2_FD_26585 | JGI IMG/M metagenome (IMG submission 26585) | reverse complement strand
TATTTTGACGAATTATTTATCGGATTGGGGTAAACTATTTTTTATACCCTTTTCTAATCCTTTGATTTCAAGGGTTAGAAATTATGAAATTAACTCATTTAGAAAGTATCTCTTAAATAATGGTGAAAAAGTTGTTTTAAAAGAAATAGCTGCGCCAAATGTGGAGTATGAAAATTTTAGAGAGCCTTTGGTACAGTCATTAGAACATGAAAGATATGTAACGGATTCTATCAATAGAATCTATGAAGCTGCTTATAAAATAAACGATTTCAGAACAATGCAGTTTCTTGACTGGTTTATAAAGGAGCAGGGAGAAGAAGAAAAAAATGCAGATGACAATATCAAAAAGTATGATCTTTTTGCCGGAGACTCCAAGGGACTATATATGCTGGACAACGAAATGAAAGCAAGAATATATGCTCCACCTTCTTTAGTATTAGATTAAATTTATCCATGACTATCTGTTATCCCCCCATTTTTACATTTATTTTGTCACCTCCTGTTGAGAATCATTAACAGGAGGTGTTTTTGTGGAAAGAAATAGGTTTGAATTCTTATCAATAGGATAATATAATAAACTCTAGTATGTATAAACTTCTAAAATATTATAAATTTATATGCCAGATTGTAGGTGTTAACGTGCTAACATATGATTTTGAAAATGTGAAAGAACCCCTTTATGAATACATCTATAAACTTATCAAATCTGATATCATAGCCGGCAATTTGAAAGCAGGAGAAAAGCTTCCATCTAAAAGGACTTTTGCCCGTAACAATGGAATTAGTACCATTACAATTCAAAACGCATATGATCAGTTAATGAGTGAAGGGTATATATTTAGTTTGCCAAAGAAAGGGTACTATGTCGCTAATATTGACATTATGTCAAGAATTTCAAAAGAAGCCAGAATTACATTGGATATTCAATTGCCAGAAGAAAAGGTATCCTATGATATTGATTTATCTAATAATGAAATCAATCCTGACAACTTTCCTTTTTCTATTTGGGCAAAACTGTCCCGGGAAACCATAGCCAATAGAAAAAAAGAATTAATGGAAGCATCTCCGACAGGAGGGAAACTTGAAGTCAGGACTGCGATAGCAGAGCATTTGAGATCTTATAGGGGAATGCTGGTAGATCCTAATCAAATTGTAATTGGGGCTGGAACGGAGTACTTATACGGACTATTAATTCAACTTCTGGGAAGGGATAAAAATTACTGTATAGAAAATCCAGGCTATAAGAAACTTGTCCGAATTTATAAGCAATACAATATAGAGTGTAACTTCGCAGATATGGATGACAAAGGAATTACTCTGGATGGATTGCGCCAATCAGGAGCGGAGGTGGCCCATATTAGTCCTAATCATCATTTCCCTACTGGAATAACAATGCCGGCAAGCAGGAGATATGAAGTATTGGCCTGGGCAAATGAAAAAAGCAATAGATACATTATTGAAGACGATTATGACAGCGAATTCAGATATAATGGAAAACCTATTCCTACACTTTTCAGTATTGATGCCTGCGAAAAGGTCATTTATATGAATACATTTTCTAAATCCCTTACACCCACAATCCGTATCAGTTACATGGTATTGCCTGTACATCTTGCTAATAAATTTTATGAACAGCTGTCCTTTTATTCTTGTACGGTTTCAAACTTTGAGCAATATACGTTAGCAGCATTTATTAATAAAGGATTTTTTGAAAAACATATTAATAGAATGAGGCTTTATTATACAAGGCAAAGAAGGCAGCTTATGGAGACTATTACTAAAAGCAAATTAGGAAAGAAGTGCGAAATAATAGAAAACGATTCGGGATTACATTTTTTAATTAAGCTCCATACTCATTTATCAGATGCAGAAATGACAAACAGGCTAAAGAAAAGAGGCATTCAAATTAAAGCTTTATCTGAATACTATCTGGAACGGGATAAAAGTAAACCTCATTATTTTATTATCAATTATTCCAATATTAATGTGGATAAAATGGCTGAGGCTTGTGAGGCAATTTATTCTGTTTTAAATAAGTAACCGAAGTAACCGTGCCTGTTTGTACACATTTCCACATTTAAAGATACTGCCTCCTGTGGATCATCACTGATCTCAGGAGGTAGTTTTCATGTGAAATATCATGTCCTTTAACGATAGAATAACTATCTTAATTAATCCGTACGATTAGAAAATATTCATGGAATAAAAATGAAAAATGTGGAAAAGATTTAGTTAACAATAAATACGGAGGGATGTAAAAATGAAAATTACACCGAGTCTTGTTATTGCCGATTTGGAAGAATATTTACGATTGTTTCATATTTCATTATCACAGCAAGCCCGACAGACTTTACTTGATGTAGAAGAATTTGCGTACAAATGCGATCATCCTGTTAACGAAAATCTTTTCTTTAGTAAAATTATAAGAAACTATGATACAGTTCAGGACATACTATTGGATAAAGGAATTAACCCTACCTTAGCAGCATTGATTTTAGAAAAAAGGTACTATGACACTATAGAGGATGAAGTAAGATATAGAGAAGAAGATTTTAGTTATTCTCAGATATATAGGAGAAGAGCTAATCCAAAAACGGATATTATCGACAGAGCGTTAGAATATTGTGTGCTGGAAAACAGAAATTTCATAGAGAATAAAGATATTCTTTTGGCTGCTATGGATTATTTTGAAGATTCTATTGATGAGGAACATAGCCATTGGACAGATAAAACTTTAGAGAAATCCCCTGTCACATTATCCCATGTATATGGACAGTATAATGAAAATCTTTGGATTAAATTCGAAGATATTAGAAATGGATTGCAAAACTCTAAAGTACCAGAAGAAAATATAGAGCTTGATAGAAACAATATCAATATTTTCCTCCATTATGATCACGAAGAATTACATAATAGTTCAACCCATACTGCATAATCTCTTTGCAAAATTTACTCCGTTCATTTATTGCATAGGAAATCCGGAGGAATTTCCTATGCAATAATAAAATTCTCCCTCGACCAGCGAGGGAGAATTTTGGCTTTTCTTAAAGATTATTTAGCATAATTATCAAAGTAACCTTGAATATATACAATAGGCGTTCCTTTGTCTCCGCTTCCGGAAGTGAGGTCACAAAGAGAGCCGATTAAATCTGTTAATCTTCTGGGCGTCGTCCCTTGAGATTCCATAGCGCCGACTAAGTTTGCCTGTTTATTCTGGATATATTCAGAGATTGCTTTTTTAAGTTCTTCTCCTTTTAATCCTGCAAAGTTATTGTCTGCAAGATATTTAAGTTTTACTTCATTGGGCGTTCCTTCCAGTCCTTTGGTGTATCCCGGTGAAACCACAGGATCAGCCAACTCCCATATTTTTCCTACAGGATCTTTGAATGCCCCGTCTCCATATACCATAACTTCAACGGTTTTCCCTGTTTTTTCTTTAAGAAGCATTTGAATGTCCTCTACAAGAGGCTGACAATCACGAGGGAAGAGTTTTACAGTTTCTTCTGTAGCTTTGTTTGAACCCAGAAGACCATATTTTTCATTATAGCCAGAACCATCAATGGATGCAGACAAAATATCATCAAGGCCATATATTTTTTCTCCACCATTTGCTTTTAAAATGCGTTTTGTTCTGAATCTCGTATGAATATCACAAGTCAGAACACTTTTAGTATAGGATAAAATAGTTTTAGGGTTGTTAGAAAATATAATTTCACATTCTACACCGTATTCTTCCACCAGAGATTTATAGTAATCGATATAGTCTACACCGGTAAAGGTATGTTTATTATACCCAAAAAGATCTCTAAATTGTTTTTCTGATAATACATCAGTCCAGGGATTTACTCCTTTTTCATCTAGAAGATCAACATCTACAAGATGATTGCCAACTTCATCGGCAGGGTAGCTGAACATCAGGACAATTTTTTTTGCTCCTTTTGCTATTCCTCTAAGACAGATGGCAAAGCGATTGCGACTAAGAATCGGGAATATTACGCCAACCGTATCGTCTCCAAATTTTGAATGAATATCTTTTGCAATAGCGTCAATACTTGCGTAATTGCCCTGGGCACGAGCCACAATAGATTCAGTGATTGCCACGATATCTTTATCCTGAACAGAAAAGGATTCAGACTGTGAAGCTCTTAACACAGTATCTACGACGATTTCTGCTATATTATCCCCTTTATGAACAATTGGGGCACGAAGACCTCTTACGATCGTTCCTACCATTCTTTCCATGTAGTATCTCTCCTTTGGCGTTGAATAGATTTACACTTGTATTATAAATAATTTATCCATATATGTAAAATAAATCTCTCGAAAATTTAACATACACCCACCTCCTGTTGACCAGTGCTTATCATAGGAGGTGGTTGTGGTGGAGTATATCCTATCATTTAACGAAAAATAGCTAACATTTCCCTTTTTCCTTTACCTGGTCGATTAAACAGAATTCAACAGAAATTCCTGGAGGGTCTGGCACGACACCTGGTATATTGATGAGTAGTACTTTCATATCTGATGTATGCAGGGCGGTGCCTTGTTTAATTTTCTGTGTTAAGTCCGGCTTGTTAAATCTCTTAATAATGACATTTATTTCTCCTCCTGAAAATGCATCAGGATTAATTATCAAAGATCCTGTGACAGGAATTGTTGATTCCCACAGAAGAAAGTTTTCATCAAGAGGGATATTATTATATGTTGCAGCTGCTTCGCATTGTAAATATTCAGGACAGCATTTATCTTTCCATTTACAGTTTGAATCCAATAGTTCCTGTGTGCAATGTCTAAATGTTATGTTTGAGGAACCGTTTGGGACGTAGATCTCAATTCTTCTGATATTATCTCCAGTGAATACAAAAGATTGGCCAGGCAGCAGGCTGCGGGTAATTATTTTTCCATCAAATAAATAAATTCTGATTGTTGCTGTGGTGGTGTTTTGGCTGCCATCAAAGGTAAATGTTCCTTTAACCGGCACATAGCTTTCCCATATTGTACCTCTTCTTACTATAAAAAAGTTACCTTCACATTCTAAGGGAGCAGGGCAGCATGATTTAGGAGTACTTGTTAATAATTGCATTGACATGGATTTTCATCTCCCTTCAAAAGAAATTCTTCCTGCATGCAGACGTCTATAAAAGCAGAGCCAACGCCTGATGCATTATCCACTTTTATAAATACATTTTTGATATGATCTGCAGTCAATATCCTAGCGATATTTGAAGGAATGGTTTCTGTGATTGTGTTTTTGCCGTATCGTTCTATAATAACCGTTGCAGATTCACCGGCAAACAGGAAAACTTCAATCATTGCCTTTACAGGAAATGCTGAATGCCATAATAAATATTTCTGATTGCTTGGTATATTTTGTGCTTCTGCAGATATAGACTGGCATACAAGGGGTTCTGGACAGCAGCAGTCTTTTTCACACGGTTCAATAATATTCTGTGTACAAAGTTCAAAGTCCAGGTCTCCCATTGCTTCTGGATCTTCGCTGGAAAATCGTACACTTACGGATACAATTCCCTCATCGGTTATCATAAATCCTTCTAAAGGTTTTAGAGTTCGTGAATAGATGGGTCCATTTTTATATCGAATTTTTACAGTCATATCTGTATCGCCTTCAGAGATATTGCGCAGCGAAAATGTTCCTTTTATTAGTTCTGTAGATTCCCATAAAACCATTTCTCTATTTAAAGGTAAAGATGCTGCTAAAGGGAATATTATAGAAAAATCAGGATCGAATTCGCATTTTACAGGTTCCGGGCAGCAAATCTCATTTTTATTACAATAATTTTTGATTTCAGGATTGTATGAGGATACTTGTTCTTGTATACAGAGACTTGTAACAACTGAATTATTACTCGGGTCACCATTATTAAGTTCAACGAATAATCCCTCTAAATCTGTAGTTCTTTCAATCAATATTCGGTTTCCTTCAAAAGTTCTTATAATGTCTGGCTTTTCGAAGCGTTTGATGATTACTTTGGTTATTAGTTCTGGTTGGCCTTCTACTGAGATTAATATTTCACCGTCTACGGGAATTTTAGAAATCCATAATGGGATTGTCTGGTTTTGAGGATTATTATTGGATGCAAACGTAATATTATTACAGTGCAGGGGTTTGGGGCAGCAAGATGGTTTGTGCGTTTTTTGCAGATGTCCTTCCTGTATACAATATTGGAAGAAAAGGGACCCCATTTCTGTACCTGGTTGATTAAAGCTTAATGTAATATCTTTTATACCTTTTGCAGTAATAGCAAATCCTCCGAAAGGCGCTATAGTTTTTTCTAATGTTTTTTTATTATTAAACTGTATACGTACCGTTAACGCTTCATTGTACCCATTGAGAATGGAATAAGTACCTTTTACATCCAGAAGGGATTCCCATATTTTTATACTTTCAATGATTGGTGGCTCTCCAAAACTATGGATATGCTCACAGCTAAAAGGTTCATCGCAGCAAAGACTACTGTTTTCTTCCTGATGACAAGAGAGTATATTAACGAATGAAAGGACTGGGTCTATTTCTGCAGTAGTGATTGTAACTTTCTTAATATCATCAACTATTAGGGTGAAAGGCACAACAGAGTTATTAGTGTTCGTTACATCCAGCGGAATCGTTCTTATCACATCTGGTTTTTTAAAACGCTCTACCTTAACCGTAGCGGTTGGATGATCTGCTGGATTAGATGTTGTTAAAAAGATAATATTAAGAGTTCCTTTGATTGGGAAGAAAGATTCCCATATAAATAAAGGTTCTGTTTCCCAATCCATTGCTTGACTTATAAGGCCGGGACATGAAAAAGCAGGAGAACAGCAAGTTCCTTTACTTGTTTTTGTTTTCATGATGTCAAGGCTGCAATAATCAAAAAAGACTGAGGCTGTTTGATCGGATGGAGCATTTATTACTCGAACAGTTGCTTCAACAGCATTATCAACGGTAAGTGCATAGGATGCTCCTCGTCCTATATTTCTTGAAATCACTGTACCATTCGCTCGTTTAATTGATAAGACGGCAATAGCTCCTACTGGTGTTCCTGATGCATTCAACTCTAAAACAAAGCTTCCTTTGACAGGTTCTGTTGACTTCCATAGGGTTACGGTTTCATTAATGTTCACAGTGGTGCCAAATCTTCCGCTGCATTTTATTGGCTCTGGACTGCAAAATTTTTTTGTAAGTTCCGGGCTGAAGAATTGTAGCGCCATAGTACTTCACCTCTTTATAGTGTTCTACTATCAATATATGTCGAATGAGGTCAAATTGGACATAATAATGGTGCCTGTTTGTCCACATTTCCACATTAAAAAAACACCTCCTGTTGATGATTTACAACAGGAGGTGTTTTATATGGGAAATAACTAAAATGCAATCTTTTTATTTAATTGGTCTCTTATACAGTATTGAACAGATATGTCAGGTGGGTCCGCTAGGTTTCTGGGTATATGGACGAGGAGTGCCTTCATATCTGATGCATGGATGACAGTGTTTTGTGTAATGGTTTTTACTAAATCTGGATTGTTAAATCGCTTGATAATTATTTTGACCGATCCTCCTGCAAAGGAAAATAGGTTGATTTCTAGGAAACCTCTCACAGGAAGGGTTGATTGCCATAAAAGAAAGTCTTCACCAGTAGGGATGTTCCGATATGTTACAGGTAATTCGCATTGTAAGGATTGCGGGCAGCATTTATTCCGCAGCTTGCAGTTCAAATCTATGAGTTCCTGGGCGCAATGTCTGAATAAAATATTTGAAGGGATTTCTGAGACGAAAGCCTCGATTTTCTTGACATTATCTCCAGTAAAAGCAAAGGATTGCTCCGGCTGGAGGTTACGAGTAATTACTTTTCCATTAAATAAATGAATTCTAATGGTTGCACTGGTCGAGTTACTGCTGCCATCGAAAGTAAATGTTCCTTTTACCGGTACATAACTTTCCCATATTGTGCCTCCTCTTTCTATGACAAATCCGCCGCTGCATTCTAAGGGAGTAGGGCAGCATAATTTAGGATTTTTGGTTAACACTTGGAGTGACATAGATTTTCATCTCCTTTCAATGGCAGTTCTTCCTGCATACATATTTCCATAACAACACGTTCTGTTCCTAATTCAGAATTCATATTTATAAAAACATTTTTGATATGATCTACAACCAATATTCTGGAGCTATTAGCGGGAAGGGTTTCTGTAATTGTGTTTTCATTGTATCGTTCGATAATAAGTGTTGCAGGTTCAGTGGCATCCTGGAGAATTTCTATCATTGCCTTTACCGGAAATCCTGCATGCCACAATAAATAATTCTGATTGCTTGGTATACCTGTGGCTTCTGTAGATAAAAACTGGCATATAAGGGGTTGAGGACAGCAAAGATTATTTTTATTTTTTTCTAAAATATTTTGTGTGCAAGATTCAATGACTACCTGACCCCGTGCTTCTGCAATTGTACTGGAAAATCGTACGCTTACTGATACAATTCCTTTATCGGTTATCATAAACCCTTCAGAGGGGCTTAGTGTTCGCGTATCGATGTGTCCATCTTTATATCGAATTTTTACAGTCATATCTACTTCGGTTAGGGAGGCATTGCGTATCGAAAAATTGCCTTTGATCAGTTCAGTAGCCTCCCATAAAACAATGTCCCTGTTCAAAGGTAATTCTACAGTATTTATTATGAGAAGATTAGGATCCAATTCACATTTTACTGGTTCAGGACAACAATCGATTTTTTTACTGGAATAATTTTTGCTTTCGGTATTCTTTTGGGAGATTTGCTCCTGTATGCACAGAACCAATCTAATGGCATTATCACCAGGATCACCGTTATTCAGCTGAACAGATACTCCCTCTAGATTTGTAGTCCTTACAGTAAATATTCTTTCTCCTTCAATCGTTCTTACAATGTCTGACTTTCCAAAACGTTTGATGATTATTTCTGCCCTTTGCTGTGGCTGGCCTTCTATTGAAAATACTATTTCTCCTTCTACGGGAATTTTAGAAATCCATATAGGAATGTTTTTACCTTGTGGATTATTAAAGGATTCTGCTCTGATTACATCACAAGGCAGGGGTTTTGGACAACAGGAAGATTTACAGGGATTTTTTCGAAGCATATCCTGTACACAATATCGGAATTCAATGCCTCCTATTGGTGAAGGTGACGGATTTATTCTTATGGTGATATCCTTTATATCCTTTGAAGTAATTGCAAAACCTCCTCCGGGTGATAAAGTTTTTTGTAATGTTTTATTGTTGTTAAACTGTATATTTACCGTTACCGTTCCCTCGTAAACGCTGGTAATAGAATATGTTCCTTTTACAGGTATGACAGATTCCCATATTTTTATATCTTGTGCAGGGGCTAATGGAGCAAACTGAAAGCTGCCTTCACATTTAAGAGGTTCGTCACAGCACGAAGATATATTTTCTTCCTGATGGCATAACAGAAAATTAACGCTGGAGTTGGATGTATCTATTCCTGTAGAAGTGACAGTCACTTTATTAATGTCATCAACAGTTAATACAAAAGGGACATCAGAGCTGTCCGTATTACTCACATTCAGGGGAATCGTTCTTACAAGATCAGGCTTTGTAAAGCGTTCTACCTCAATCGTAGCCGATGGATTATTTACTGGATTAAATGTAGATCTGAAAATAAATTCCAAAGTACCTTTGACAGGAAAGAAAGTTTCCCATGTAAATAAAGGTTCTGCATCCCACTGCCCAATAGTATCAGAAAAATCATCACAGGTAAGAGCAGGGGAACAGCATTTTTCTTCTGATGCTTCTGATATTATGGTCTCCTGGCTGCAATACATGAAAAATATTAAGGCAGTTTGATCCGGTGGACCATTTGTTACCTGAACGGTTATTTGGGTTGCTTTATCGGTTGTCAGAGCATAGGCTGTTCCCCGTGGAATATTTCTTGAAATGATGGTTCCATTAGACTCTTTAATTTCGAAGATTGCAACAGCACCTACAGGGGTTCCGCCTGCATTCACTCTTAAATAAAAGGTTCCTTTGATAGGTTCTGCTGACTTCCACAGGGTTACGGTTTCATTCAAATTTACACTTGCAGTAAATTCTCCGTTACATCTCGTTGGTTCTGGAGGGCAAGATTTTTTTGTAAGATCCGGTGTTAGTAATTGCAGCGCCATAGAATTTCACCTCTTTTTATTGATCTAATATCAATATATGTCGACAAAAAGTGTAATGGTACATGTACATATTCTACATTTGAATATAGCCATGTTTTGGTTGACGTAAAAATCCACCAACAAAAAAGTTGGTGGATTTCATTGATTTACATCATTTTTTATCATTTTTATTTTCTTCTGAAATATTTTGTGTACAAGATGCAAAGATTACTTCACCTTTTGCTTCTGGATTTTCACTGGAGAATTGTACACTCACTGATATAATTCCTTCGTCGGTTATCATAAATCCTTTCCTGGATTTTAAGGTCCGTGTGGCGAAATATCTATTTTTGTACTGAATTTTTACCGTCATTTCTACACCGTCTTGAGAATCGTGGATTATTGAAAATGTACCTTTTACTGCTTCAGTTGATTCCCATAAGACGATATTTTGATTTAAAGGATATTTTATATTAGCGATAAAAGTAAAAAGATCATCGATTTCACATTATATTGGTTCAGGACAACAAAAGGGTTTTTCGCTTTGGGATATTTTCTCCTGTATGCAGAGATTTGTTTCTACTGTATTATTATTAGGGTTGCCGTTATCCAGCCTGAAAAATACTCCCTCCATATCCGTTGTTCTTATTGCAAATATATTTTCTCCTTCAACAATTTTTATAATGTCTGGTTTATTGAAACGTTTGATGATTAATTTTGTCTTTTGCTGTGGTTGGCCTTCTATAGAGAATAGTATTTCTCCGTCTACGGGAGTTTTAGAAATCCATAAAGGGATTGTTTGGCCCTGAGGATTATCGAACGTTTGACATACAATATTACATTGCAAAGGTTTGGTACAGCACAACGACTGACATACTTTTTCCGGATCCATATCCTGTATGCAGTATCGAAATAGCATGAATCCTAATGTAGAGGAAGGGTTTACTTTTATAGTGATCTCTTTAACATCTTCTGCAGTAATTGCAAAGCCTCCTCCCGGTACTAAGGTTTTTTCTAATGTTTTTTGATTATTAAAGTGTATATTTAGGATTAATGTCCCATTGAAACCGTTGACTATGGAATATGTTCCTTTTACAGGAATAACAGATTCCCATATTTTTATGTCTGGGGTGGGGGTTGATAGAGGGAAAAAGTAAAAGGAATCTTCACATTTAAAGGGCTCGTGGCAACATAAGGCATTGCTTTCTTCCTGATAGCATAATTTTGTATTAACCCATGACTCATTTGGATCTATTCCAGAAGAAGTGATTGTCACTTTTCTGACTTCATCCGCAGTCAGTACGAAAGGTATTTCAGAATAATTATCTGTATTACTTATACTCAGAGGAATGGTTTTTATAATAGTAGGTTTATTAAAACGATCTACTTTAATTGTAGCAGATGGGTTATCTGCCAAATCAAATATAGATGTGAAGTAAAAAAATAGGGTTCCTTTGACAGGAAAGAAGGTTTCCCATGTAAATAAAGGTTCTGTTGTCCATTGAAATATTGGTAAAAGAAATTCGTCACATTCAAGTGGAGGAGAACAGCAATTTCCTGCTTTTGCTTTTATGAGGTTTTGATCACAATAAGCAAATACAACTAAGGCAAACTGATTCGGTGGTCCGTTTTTTGCCTGAACAGTTGCTTCAACGGCTTGATCTACTGTGAGGACATAGGCAGCTCCTCGCTTAATAATTCTTGAGATAATTGTTCCATCACCTTGTTTAATATTAAAGATTACAAATGCCCCTTCAGGCGTTATTTCTGTATTTAAGTTCAAATAAAAGGTTCCTTTGGCAGGTTCTGTTGATTTCCATAAGGTTTCCGTTTTGTTAAAGTTCAATATTCTAACAAGATCTCCGCTGCATCTCGTTGGTTTTGGAGAACAAAATTTTTTTGTAAGCTCTGATGTTGGAAACTGTAACGCCATAGGATTTCACCTCTTTACTTACTATTATTCTTATTATCAATATATGTCGAATAGCATCTAGTTGGACGTAGTAACTTCCCAATTTATCTTTACAGGTTGTTATTATATTTGAAAAATTCCCCAAAAGCTTGATAATTCTTTTCTTTTATGAGGATATCCGCTTCCTTATTAATAATGGTAAAGAGATTTGGAAAATTATTGTTGAATCCTCACTGTAAGTTATTGTATAATGGAACAAAAATACGAAAGGTGGGGTAATATGTCAGAAATAGCAATGAATACAGGAGTGAATATTAATCAAGGAGAATCCTATTTTGATGGGGGCTTATTATCTCTTATAGGATGGTCTTTATTAGGATGGCTTTTAACAGTCTTTACTCTTGGTATTGCGTATCCTTGGGCATTATGTATGGTTTATGGATGGAAGATCAACCATACGGTGATAGAGGGTAGAAGATTAAAATTCAATGGAACTGGCATTGGATTATTTGGCAACTGGATTAAATGGTTGCTCCTTTGTATTATAACATTAGGCATTTATGGTTTTTGGCTCGGTATTGCATTAGAAAAATGGAAAGTAAAACATACTACATTTGCAGATTAATAATTAGAGCCCTTGATATGTATCGAGGGTATATTTTTTTGGTTAATGGAGAATAAATACTTAGAAGAAGAAAAGTAGAATATGTTGGTAGTATATTTAAGATATATTAAGAAAGGAATATGTGATCGTATGCCAAAGATGCCAGTTGTTTTCGTAGGACATGGTTCCCCGATGAATGCCATTGAAGACAATGAGTATTCAAGAACATGGAGAAGTATCGCAGAAAGGATACCCAAACCAGAGGTAATTATATCAATATCAGCCCATTGGTTTACAAAGGGCACCAAAATTATGAACGAGGAGTCCCCAAAAACGATCTACGATATGTACGGATTTCCCGACGAACTGTATAAGGTTAAATACAATCCACCGGGATCACCGAGAATAGCTAAGATATCAAAGGAACTCATTTCAAAAGAAACGGAATATGATAACTCTTGGGGCATTGACCATGGAACATGGTCCGTATTGGTGCATATGTATCCGGAAAGAGATATACCCGTATTTCAAATCAGTGTCGATGCATATGCTCCTCCGGAAGCCCATTACAAAATCGGCAGAGAGTTAAAGAGTTTAAGAGAAGAAGGGGTTCTTATTTTTGGTACAGGGAATATTGTTCACAATTTAAGACTAGTGGATTGGCATATGGGAAGCAAGGGATTTGACTGGGCATATGAATTTGATGAGTATATTTATGAAAATATTTTCAATAGGAATTATAATAGTATTTTAAAATATAACGAAATGTGCAGTGCTGCAAAATATGCAGTACCAACCCCGGATCATTTCTATCCTCTGTTATATGCCCTTGGAGCTTCTGATAAAGAAGACAAGGTTAGTGTATTCAATAAATCCTGTGAACTGGGAGCATTAACAATGACAAGTTATCTTTGGGAATAAAACGGTATTAAAAAGAATTTAATTTTAAAAAAGATGCGTTGGTTAAGGCAAGCTTATTCTTAGTCTAACGCATTTTTAGTAATAATTTTTTGTAATATATACCATACTTTAAGAAAATTTTTTCGTATATACGTATATAGTTATAAAATTCACCAAGATAAAATAAAGGGGGAACTCGTTTGAAGAAGATTATTGGTGGTGTTTTACTGTTTATTTGTTTATCTCAGCCTGCACATATGATTATCTCAGCAGATCCTATTTCGGAATTATTACATATTCATCCTTTTTATGTTCAAGTAGTAGATGATGAATTAAAGAAAAAGGATACTGCTAAGATAGAGAATAAAGATCAGCAGGTACAATCTCTGATTGAACAATTACATAATAATACACGCCGACTTACCGAGTTATTAGAAAGTAAAAACAACGTCATCACTATGGTAAAATCTAAAATGAATGAAAAAGCAAGAACCAGGCAAAGAATGACTGAAGATCAAATACAAGTTTTTAATGAATTTATCCAGATGGTCGAAACTGAAACACCAAAGATTCAAACAGCCCTTGCACAAATTAATGGGGCAAAAGATATGAAAGAAGTACAGCAGGAAATTATGAAGGAAGAAATGAATTATGATAAAATTATAGAAGAACTTAATGAAATCATAGAGTATCAATCTGCTGCCATAGCCAGCTTAGATCAAGTTTTACAATTAGGGGATCATACAGTTACCCTATTAGCATAGAAGGGGTTACCTATTTGCTCATTTTTCCCTTTAATATGGCATCTCCTGTTAACAATATTTGATAACAGGAGATGTTTTCATGAGAAGATAGTATTTTTTTATACTTTCAAGAAATAGAGATATATTTAGGCAGCAAAATTTATTTGGAAGAAAATGATTAATTATTTGAAATATATATACAGATATGATATTGTATGTTTTATACAATTGTTAAAATACACAAAAATAGAATAATTCTAGAAGTTTTAAAATATTAGATGAGATTGGTATGATTATCGAGTAGGAGAGAATATATGAATATTGTCGTTATAAACGGAACACCTATGAAAGGCATTACTTATCATATGAAGGAAATGTTTCTTAGCCATATCCAGACTGGAAATGAAGTTACCGAATTTTATCCAAACGAATTTCCATCATTTTGCGTAGGGTGCAAAAGGTGTTTTTTGTATGGAGAGGAGCATTGTCCCCATTCGGAAATAATGTTGCCAATTTGGAACGCTTTTTTGAAAGCAGACTTATTGGTATTTGCTTACCCGGTGTATGCACTTCGAGCACCGGCAACCATCAAATCAGTGCTTGATCATCTTTGTGTCCATTGGATGGTCCATCGGCCTGATCCCAGCATATTTGAGAAAACGGCTTTAATCATTACAAATAGTATTGGAGCGTCTAATGGTGCTGCTCAAAAAGATGTTAAAACCAGCATGTCATGGCTGGGCGTGTCCAGAGTGTATACTTGTGGGGCGAAGATGATGGGGGATATCTTTTGGGATAAAATAAACGATAAGAGTATGAAAATGCTGGAATGCAAAATGGAACATCTCGCAGCCAAGGTGAAGAATGTAAAGCCTCAAAAACGAAAAAGTTTAAAGGTGAGCACACTTTTCTTTATCTGCAAAATGCTTCATCAAGTTTTCCTAAACTCTGAAGTTGAGCCAAGTCTTGATAATCAGCATTATATTAAATATGGATGGATAAAACATAAAAAAGAGAAACAATAATCTGAGTAAAGAGATTTTTTCTTTGCTGCAGTAAATAATATCAATTGTGATACAAAAAACTATATGATATATTATAGAGAAATGTAATAAATTTTAACTTATACTATCTAGTTTTAAAAAGAAGGAGATATTTTATGTTTAATTTAAGTATTGTGGACATTGTAGTAAATAGGGAGGTGTATACAAACTAATTTGGTATATAACCCTCCCAAAGTGAATCATGCAATTAAGCCAATTAAAACTTTAGGAGGATTAAAATTGAGTAAAATAAATATGGAAAATATAGGACTCAGCCAGCGTTTTGTGAATGAGTCTACTTTATATAAAGGGCTTTATACTGGTAGAATTGTTTCACAGTATAAAAATCTATACAAGGTTATCACTGAAAATGGTGAGTTAACTGCAGAGATTTCCGGGAAATTTCGATTTGAAGCAAAAAGCCTGTCCCAGTATCCAGCTGTGGGAGATTTTGTTATGCTTGACCGGAATGACAATAAGGGAGGCAATGCAATCATTCATCATGTGCTCACCAGAAAAAGCGTTTTTATAAGAAAGGCAGCAGGGACATCTAACGACGAACAAGTAGTAGCTGCCAATATTGATACGGTGTTTATTTGTATGTCATTAAATAATGACTTCAACCTTCGTAGAATGGAGCGTTATTTAGGGATTGCCTGGAATAGTGGGGCAAGTCCGGTTATTGTACTGACCAAATCGGATTTGTGTACGAATCTTTCTGATAAATTATTTGAAATCGATACGGTTGCAGTAGGTGTGGATGTGATTGTAACTTCCAGTATGAGTGAAGATGGTTATTTACCGATAACGAATTATACAGGCTATGGAAAAACCATTGCATTTATAGGTTCTTCCGGTGTGGGCAAATCTACTTTAATTAATAGGCTTTTAGGTGAAGATATTATTGAAACCAATGGATTAAGGGATGATGATAAGGGAAGGCATACGACCACCAGGCGAGAGATGTATCTTCTTCCTGGTGGAGGAGCCGTGATTGATACACCGGGAATGAGAGAAATAGGTATTGAAAGTGCAGATTTATCAAAAACCTTTGCTGATATTGATCAACTGTCAACCCAATGTAAGTTCAGTGACTGTACCCATAGAAATGAGCCAAACTGTGCAGTTCAAAATGCCATAAATTCAGGCGAACTGTCTCTGGAAAGATTCAAGAACTACCTAAAGCTTAAGAAAGAAGCCAAGTATGAAGGTTTAAATTCCAGACAGATAGAAAATGAAAAGCTTAATGAAATGTTCAAAGAAGTAGGCGGCAAAAAGAATGCCCGAAGGGTGCTAAAAGAAAAGAAGAACTTAGGCCGGAAGATTTAAGTTTATGAGGTATCAACAGGTGAAGTGAAGAAAAGGACCGTAAATGAACATAGTTCATTTACGGTCCTTTTCTTCTTCAGAATCTTATTTTGTTTTTTCATCTATCTGGTCTCTTAAACAAGCTGAAACATATAATGCAGCGGGTTCTTCCAGATTTGATATATTAACCAGCAGAGCTTTCATATCTTCTGAACGAAAGACAGTGGTTGACGTAATAGTCTCTACCAAGTCAGGTTGATTAAATCGCTTAATGATTACATTGGTCTCAAATTCTTGTGAAAAAATCTGTAATGGAATAATTTCAAAAGATCCAGTTACAGGAACTGTTGACTGCCATAGAAGAAAGTCTTCGTTTATTGGTATATTCGAATAAAGTGGAAAAAAGGTGCATTGTAAAGAGTCAGGACAACATAGATTTTTTTGTTTGCAATTTATACCTGTAAGGGTTTGGGTACAAAGCTCAAAATAAAGGTCTGCAGGACCATCTGCGACGAGAGCCTCAATTTCTTTGATATTATCTCCGGTAAATGCAAAGGATTGACCAAGCTGTAAAATTCGAGTAACTACTTTTCCATTAAATAGGGAAAACCTGATTGTGACAGTTGCTGAATTAAAATCACCATAAAAGATAAATGTTCCTTTTACCGGAATATAGCTTTTCCATATTGTGCCGCTCTCATATATATAATAATCTTCTGTGCATTCTAAGGGAGTAGGGCAGCATATTTTCGAATGATCCGTTAATACTTGCATACTCATTCTTTTTCATCTCCTTCCAACGAGACTTCTTCCTGCATACAAAGTTCCATGGAAACGGAACCACTCATTGATTCAGGATTCACTTTTACAAATACATTTTTGATATGATCTATTGCCAATGATTTAGGTCTGCCATTATGAATTGTTTCTGTGATTGTACTTTTATCGTATCGTTCGACAATAATCGTTGCAGATTCACCGTCTAATAGGTAAAAATGCATTATTGCCTCTACAGGAAATTCTGCATGCCACAATAAATATTTTTGATTTCTTCTTATATCAAAGGCTTCTATACCTATATCTTGACATAAAAGCGGCTGTGGGCAGCAATTATCTTTTTTACAATGATCTAAAATATTTTGTGTGCACGATTCTAAGAGTACTCCTCCACTTGCCTCAGGATTTTCACTGGTAAATCGTACACTTACTGATATCATTCCCTCATCAGTTATCCCAAATCCTTCTCCGGATTTTAGAGTACGAGTACTGAAACATCCATCTTTATAGTTAATTTTTACAGTCATATCTACACCGTCCAGGGAATTATTGTATATCGAAAAGGTCCCTTTTACTGGTTCTGTAGATTCTCATAAAGCAATATTTTTGTTCAAAGGATATTCCAAATCGGCTACTAAGAAAATAGAATTATCAAATTCGCATTTTACAGGTTCAGGACAACAAACGTGGTTGAGGGGTACTTGCTCCTGTATGCAGAGTAGCATGATAATATAATTTTCAGGGGCACCATTACTCAGCTGAACCAATACTCCTTCCAAATCCGTAGTTCTCACAGTAAATATTCTGTTTCCTTCAATCGTTTTTACTATGTCTGGTTTTCCAAAACGCTTGATGCTCACTTTTGTCCTTTGCTGTGGAAGCCCATCTATCCAAAATAGTATTTCTCCATCTACTGGAATTTTAGAAATCCATAAAGGCAAAATTTCATCCATAGGATTATCATACGACTGAAACACAAAATAACAATGCAGAGGTTTTGGACAGCATGAAGTTTTGCATGATTTTTGCAGAGGTATATCCTGTATACAATATTGAAAATAAAAGTATCCTTCTTGTTCAGACACCGGATCTAATCTTATGGTGATTGTTTTTACCTCTTTAGCAGTAATTGTAAAACTTTCTCCATACCTTAAAATTCTTTTAAATATTCTTTTGTTGTCAAATTCTATATTTAGTGTTAATTTTCCATCGTACCAGTTGGCAATGTAAAATGTTCCTTTTACAGGTATAAAAGATTCCCAAATTTTTATATTTTGACTGCGTACTTCGGGTTGAAAATAGGGAAGACTGTTTTCACATTTTAAGGGTTCGTTACAACATGAAGCAGCACTTTCTTCCTGATGGCATAAGCTAAAAAGTAAGTTTGAAATGAATGGGTCTATTTCTGAAGCAGTGACGGTTACTTTCCTGATGTCATCAACAGCTAAAACAAAAGGTATATCACAATTGTTAGAATTGCTTACCTTCAGAGGAATATTCCTTATAATAGTAGGTTTTTTGAAGCGTTCTACTTTAATCGTAGCGGATGGATTATCTGCCGGATCAAATGAAGCAATGAAATTAAACAGTAAGGTTCCTTTGAGGGGAAATAAAGATTCCCATGTAAGAAAGGGTTGTGCTTCCCCAATGTATAAAAACTCTGAAAAGTCGTCACATACAAGGGGTGGAGAACAACAATTTTCTTCTTTTGCTTTTATGAGGTTCTGATCGCAATACATAAATTCAACTTCGGCTGTTTGATCTGGTGGTCCATTTTGGACTTGGACAGTTATTTCTAAGGCTTGATCTACTGTAAGGGCATAGGCAGTTCCTCGCTTAACAGTCCGTGAAATAATTGTTCCATCAGCTTGTTTAATCCTGAAAACTGCAACTGCACCTTCAGGCGTTCCTTCAGCAAATAAATTCAAGTAAAAGGTTCCTTTTACAGGTTTTGTTGACTTCCATAGGGTTACGATTTCATTTATGTTTACAGATCTATCAAAATCTCCGTCACATCTTGTTGGCTTTGGAATGCAAACTTTTTTGCGCATCTCTGATGTTGGAAATTGCAGTGCCATAAAACCTCACCTCTCTATCATTCTTTCTACTATCAATATATGTCGAACAGTGTTAAATTGGACACCTATATAAGTGAAGTACATTTTGTTTGTTCATCTGCCTGATCTCTTAAACAAAATTCAACAAACAGTTCAGGTGGTTCTTCTTGAGTTGGGATATTAACCAGCAGTGCTTTCATATCTGATGAGCGAATGACAGTTTTTTGTGAAACTGTTTTGATCAAGCCGGGCTCGTTAAAGCGTTTGATCATTACTTTAAATTCTTGTATGGGTATAAATGAAAATTGAACAAACCTAATAGATCCGGTCATTGGAATTGTCGACTGCCACAGAAGATAGTCCTCATTCATTGGGATATTCCCATAAGGTACAGCTGATTCGCATTGTAAAGATTCAGGACAGCATGGATTATGGGGTTTACAATTTGTCTCTGTCAGTGTTTGAAAACAGTATTCAACTTTTCATTTACTTGATCCTGTAAACAATACCTGACATTTAATACAGGAGGATCTGCCTGAGGAGGAATATTAATGAACAGTGCTTTCATATCTGATGAACGAATGACGGTGCTTTGTGTAATTGTCTCTATTACATCAGGTTTGTTAAACCGTTTGATGGTTAATTTGACTTCAAATTGACCTGTTCCAAAGAAAAATGGAGTGAATTCAAAAGATCCATTTACAGGAACTGTAGATTGCCACAGAAGATAGTCTTCATTAGCCGGGATATCTCCGGTAGATGAAAAAGTAGTGCATAACAAGGATTCAGGACAACAAGAATTTTTGTTCTTACAATTTACATTTGTCAGTGTCTGGGTACAATATCCAAAAACAAGGCTTGAGGGACCATTTGAGACGAAAACTTCAATTTTTCTAACATTGTCTCCAGTAAATACAAAGGATTGGGCAGGCTCTAAAATTCGAGTAACTATTCTTCCATTGAACTGGTAAATCCTGATTGTTACAGGAGCTGGATTACCGAAACCGTCAAAGACAAATGTTCCTTTTATTGGTATATGGCTTTCCCATACTATGCCGCTTTCTTGAATCAAAAGACTTTCGCCGCATTCTAAGGGAGTAGGACAGCAAGCTTTCGGATTACTGGTTAATACTTTCAAAGACATTGATTTTCATCTCCTTTCAACGGCAATTGTTCCAGCATACATACTTCCATGGAAACGGATCCTGTTCTTGATTCAGGATTCACTTTTACAAACACATTTTTGATGTGATCTGCTGCCAATACTTTAGATCTGTCAAAATGAATTGTATCTGTGATTGGACTTTTCTCGTAACGCTCAATAATAATGGTTGCAGAGACACCATCATCTACTGAAAATTGCATTATTGCCTCTACAGGAAATCCTGAATGCCACAATAAATATTTTTGATTTCTTCTTATGTTATTGGCATCTATAAATAAAGACTGACATATAAGTGGGTGCGGACAGCAATTATCTTTTTGACATTGTTCTTCAATACTCTGTGTACAGGTTTCTAAGAGTACATCACCCCTTGCATCAGGATTTTCACTGGAAAATCGTACACTTGCTGATATAATTCCTTTATCGGTTATCATAAATCCTTCTTTGGATTTCAGAGTCTGGGTGCCGTAACATCCATTCATATATTGAATTTTTACAGTCATATCTACACCGTCCAGGGTGTTGTTGAATATCGCAAATGTACCTATTACTGGCTCTGTAGATTCCCATATAACAATGTTTTTGTTTAAAGGATACTCTATACCACCAAAAAACGACTCTTAATCCCCCTAACCCATTTGGACAATCACACACTAGTTTAGTAAAATAATACTAACAGGAGGTTGTCAAAAATGAGGTCAAAGCAAAACAGATTTA
>JGI24712J26585_10001300_pt1 | contig 21363 bp, 16 predicted proteins | sample BioPla3DNA2_FD_26585 | JGI IMG/M metagenome (IMG submission 26585) | reverse complement strand
GCAAAATTATATTTCACATCGGGAGAGGATTTCATTACGTCGATATATTGCTCGTTCAAAAATGCAACCGATAAAATTACACCAAGCAAAAAGAGGAAGTTGATTTTTCCTTTAATAGTGATAGGTTCTTGTTTGGTTTTATCTACAACAATATTGGTTTCAGGTTCTTTTCGATAATAGTATGAATCCACAATAAAGAATAACAGCAACAAGATACCGTTAACAAAAGCCCACTCAGGGGTTAGGTGGAAAAACCAATCGAAGGGAGCANCACGCAAATATAACAAGAATAAGGGTGGATCTCCAAGAGGAGTCAGCAAACCACCCGCATTCGCCACAATCGCAATAAAGAAGAGAATGGTGTGAACTCTGTATTTTCGTTGAGAGTTAGTCTTAATGACAGGACGAATCAGTAACATAGCAGCGCCGGTAGTTCCCATAAAGGATGCCAAAACAGCACCAATCCCGAGGAAAAGAGTGTTGATTCCGGGCTTGGCTTCAATGTCACCACCGACATGAATGCCACCAGTAATGGCAAAAAGTGCTCCCAAAAGAATGATAAAGGGGATATAATCAAATACCATTTGGTGTATCAAGCTATCTGTTAGTCCTATAGCTATAAGATAAATCGCTGTGGGGATACCCAAAACGAGTGATACAATCAGTTTGTTTCTGTTTCTTTCCCACCAATGAGGAAAGGCGAGAGGTGCAGCGGCAATCATGGCCAGCATCAAAATGAAGGGGATTAAACTCCACAAAGGGATTATTGTTTCCATAAAATTATGTTATTTGTTGATGATATATGTTTTGTAATTTAATGGTGCAAAGATACAATGAAATTTCGGATTTCGGATTTCGGATTTCGGATTTTTTTAACTTTAAATAGGTGCAAATTGAGATCTGAAAAGAGATGCACCGAAAACGGTTTTTTCTGTATCTTTGCCGATTAATTCAAAAAATAAAAATATGAAAACAGATCATAGGTTTTTGACCCTCTTAAAGCGTTTCTTGCCCCATGTTATAGCTGTTATTTTATTCTATATCTTGACGATAGCTTATTTTAGTCCCTACTTTTTTGATGGAAAGGTGTTGCCCCAGGGTGATATGGTGAGCGTTGAGGGGATGACCAAGGAGGTGAAAGATTTTCAAAAAGAGACCGGAGTTTATCCTGGTTGGACTAACTCGATGTTTAGTGGGATGCCAACGGAAACCTTGCATGGAGATCCCGGGTTTAATATTTTTCGAGAAATTAGTGTTATTTTTAGAGGGGGATTTCATCCTTATAATGGTGGTATTCTGTTTGCTTATTTGATCTGTTTTTATATATTTATGATCTCAATGGGTGCCTCGCCCTGGCTCTCTATGGTGGGTGCCATCGGTTTCAGTTTTGCTTCTTATAATATCATTATTATAGAAGCGGGACACGTGACCAAAGCGTATGCAATGGCTTATTTAATTCCTATGATTGGAGGGATTATCCTTACTTTTAGGAAAAAATATCTGCTTGGTGGGAGTATTACACTCCTTTTTGCCGGCTTGCATATCGCAGCTAATCACTTGCAGATTACCTATTATGCCTTGATTATGGTCTTGATTTTGGGAATCGCTTATTTTTGCTACTATCTGTTTTGTCAAAAAGAGTTACGCTCCTTCTTTAAAGCGATTGGCGTATTGGTGATTGCTGCTGTTTTTGCTGTTTTGCCCAGTATGACCAATATTTATCCTACTTATGAGTACAGCAAAGATACCATGCGGGGTGGTTCTGTTTTGACGATTCATCCTGAACATAAAAGTGAGCAAGAGAATGTACCCCATGCTGCGGGATTGGAAGTGGACTATGCTTTTGCATGGAGTTACGGTAAAATGGAAACCTTCACCATGTTGGTTCCCGAAATGTATGGAGGCGGACATGTGATGCTGGAGCCCGGTGATGAGACATTNCGTGAATTGAAGAAAGAGGGATATGGTTCTCCTTATTTGCCTACTTACTGGGGAGAACAGCCTTTTACCAGTGGTCCCGTTTATGTGGGTGCTATTATTGTTTTCCTTTTTGTCCTCGGATTGTTTATAATTAAAGGACCGGAAAAATGGTTTGCATTGGCGGCTGTGGTTGTCTCTTTGATTCTCGCCTGGGGTAAGAATTTTGAAGTTGTCAATAACTTTCTGTTCTATAATTTACCGTTCTACAACAAGTTCCGAACCCCTTCTATGGCACTGATTGTTGCGGGTAGTGTTATGCCTATGCTGGGAATGATGGCGTTGAAGCAGATTTTCCAATATGAGATTGATAGAGATAAAGTTTGGAAAAAGACCTGGATTAGTGCTGCTATTGTGGGTGGTTTAATCGGCATTGTGATGCTTTTCGGATTGAGCGCTTCGTACACAGGCAGCGGCGATGCATCGTTCCAAAATCAGTTGAGTTCTGCGGGTTTCCAACCGGATCAGGTGGAGTCGATTCAAGATATTATTAAGGACTACAGAAAATCAATGCTCTTTAGTGATGCTTTTCGTTCTTTGATTTTTGTATTATTATCATTGGGGGGACTTTATCTGTACCTCAAGGGAAAAGTAAAGCAGCAATACTATATCATTGGCTTGTTGGGCATTTTGATATTGGTAGACTTGTGGGCTGTTGACAGACGTTACCTCAATGAGAAAAACTTCCAAACAGAACGGAAGGCAAAAAATCACCATAAAGCAACTGAAGCGGATCAATTGATTCTTCAGGATCCCGATATCAACTACCGTGTTTTGAATTTGTCGGTGAACACTTTTAATGATGCGACTACATCGTACCATCACAAGTCTATCGGAGGGTATAGCCCTGCCAAATTGAGAAGATACCAGGATATCATCGATTTTTACCTGAACCAGGAGCAAATTTACAAACCGCTCACCACTCAGTTGATGATGGAGCAAACAGGTGAAACTACTGCTCCCCCCCAAGAATTAAATGTCATCAATATGTTGAACACAAAATATTTCATTCTACCGGTGGGAGAAGGAAAACTGTATCCATTCTTGAATCGACATGCTTACGGCAATGCCTGGAGTGTGAAAGGAGTGAAGTTTGTGGATAATCCTGATGAGGAGATTTTGGCTTTGGGCAAAACTAACCTCAAAGATAGTGCTGTTGTTGAGGTAATTAATAAGGAACACTTTGCCAACAAACAGGTTCAATTTGATAGTACGGGTACGATTAAAAACACCAAATGTGTTTCGAATCATCTGGTTTATGAAACTTCGTTTAAAGAGGAGCAGTTGGTTGTTTTCTCTGAAGTATTCTATATAAACGGAGGGTGGACTGCTTACATTGATGGCAAAGAGGTGCCTCATTTCAGAGCGAATTATATTCTCCGCGCAATGTTTGTACCAGCCGGAGAGCATCAGATTGAGTTTAAATACACTCCTTATGCGCGCAATCAAGCTAAAATGGTAGCCGGAATAGCCTCGACATTGGTGATTTTAATGCTCCTTTCCGCTTTGGTGTACCCATTTTGGAAAAGAAGAAAAGAATCTAAAACAGCATAAATATTTGAATAGTGAAAATATCGATTATTACAGTTACTTACAACGCTGAACAGGTACTCGAAAAGACCCTTTTAAGTATTTTGCAGCAGTCTAATCAACAGTTTGAGTGCATCCTGGTTGATGGAGAGTCGAAAGATGGTACTGTGTCTCTGATTCAAAAATTTGAGCAACAGATTAAAAATCAAGAGTATCCCGGAATTGGACCGGATCAGTTCAGATGGATCAGTGAACCGGACAGGGGGCTTTATGATGCGATGAATAAAGGAATCAACATGGCAACCGGAGATTTTGTGTGGTTTATGAATGCGGGTGATAAAATCTATGATCTTGATACTGTGCAGAAAATTGTTGACCTCTATAACATTGAACCAGAATGTGATCTGATATATGGACAAACGATTATGATTGATGAAGAGGATAGGGAAGTGGGAGAGCGGCACAAAATTGCACCTCAAAAATTAACTCGCAGAAGCTTGTTGAAAGGATTGGTTGTGGGACATCAATCGATTCTGGTACATAAAAAGATAGCACCCAGATTTGATCTTTCTTACCGGATTACAGCTGATTATGACTGGGTAATCAGGGCTGTTTCCGAATCCCATTGTCAGGGCTATATTGATCAATATTTATCACGTTTTATGATAGCAGGGGTCTCCTCTCAAAAAAGATGGATGGGACTTAAAGAACGCTTTGCGATTATGAGAGAACATTTTGGATTGTTCCAAACTCTTTTAGCACACTTTGTTATTGCACTGAAATATCCTTTTAGCAAAAAATATTAATTTTGATATTTGACTATGAATCAACTACTTGGATCATTTAAAGAAAAAGCATTCACAAAAAAATGGTTTCTTTCCTATGGAACTTTGGTGATAGGAACCTTTATTTTGGCTCTTGGTTACGCTTTTTTTATGACTCCTTATCGAATTGTTCCCGGGGGGATTTACGGGATTTCAATCGTTTTACACCATAAATTTGGATTTCCCGTTGGGATGGGAGCACTTTGTTTTAATATACCCTTAACGCTGCTCGGGTTAAAAATTCTGGGACCCAAATTTGGGGTTAAGACTTTCGTTTCCTTTATTCTGACAGCTCTTTTTACCGATGGAGTGGTATTAATCTGGGGTCCGGATCCTTTGAATTTACACGATGAAGTGCTGTTGGCAAGTATCTTTGGAGGTGTTGTTATGGGCGTTGGAGTGGGATTAATCTTCAGATCCAGAGCATCCAGTGGGGGTAGTGATGTCATCGCTTCCATTCTCTCAAAATATACCCGAATTCCTCTGGGCACTCAATTGATGATCGTGGATTCAGTTATTGTTATTGTCGGGTTTTTGGTGTTTCAGGATTGGAAAATTCCCCTTTACTCCTGGTTGACTATCTTCTTGATGGGCAGAGTGATAGATGCAGTAGTTCATGGATTTTCCGATGATAAAACGGTGCTCATTATTTCCGAAAAGAGCGAAGAGATTCGGTTGGCTATTATTAATGATTTAAAAAGGGGGGGAACCATATTCAAAGCTCAGGGAATGTACCGTCGCAACGAAAAGGAAGTACTTTACACTGTTGTCAATCGGAGAGAGATGAACGATCTGGTAGCCTACATCTTCGCTATTGATCCCAAAGCCTTTATCACCATTCAAAATGCGCATGAAATTATTGGGGAAGGGTTTAAGTCAATATCAGAAAAAATGGAAAAATAGTTTTAAAAAATAGTTGTATATTTGCAGATTGTACTATTTAAAAATTAACAAAGAAGACGATAATGAATATTCAAGAATTTCAACAATCTATTTTGGAAGGAATTCCCGCACAACTTCCTGAAGCACAAAAATATGATCCTACTGTGAGCCACGCTCCCAGAAGAAAAGATATCCTCACAAAAGAAGAGAAAAAATTAGCATTACGCAACGCTTTACGTTATTTTAAACCGGAATGGCACGCTGTTTTGGCTCCCGAATTTATGGAGGAACTTCGTAAATATGGTCGCATCTATATGTACCGTTTTCGTCCTACATACAGAATGTATGCTCGTCCCATTGATGAGTATCCTGCCAAAAGCAAACAAGCAGCAGCCATCATGTTGATGATCCAGAATAACCTGGATTATGCGATTGCACAACACCCTCATGAGTTGATTACTTATGGTGGAAATGGTGCGGTTTTCCAAAACTGGGCGCAATATCTGCTCGCTATGCAATATCTGGCAAAGATGACTGATGAGCAAACCCTCGTTCTCTATTCCGGACATCCCATGGGACTCTTCCCATCGCATAAAAATGCTCCCAGAGTGGTGGTAACCAATGGAATGGTGATTCCTAACTACTCTAAACCTGATGATTGGGAAAGAATGAATGCACTGGGTGTATCACAGTACGGACAAATGACAGCCGGGTCTTACATGTATATCGGACCTCAGGGGATTGTTCATGGAACAACAATCACAGTTTTAAATGCTGCCAGAATGTTGGGTGGAGATATCGCAGGGAAATTGTTTATCACTTCCGGCTTAGGTGGCATGTCCGGAGCACAACCCAAAGCGGGTAATATTGCGGGTGTGGTGTCGATAACAGCTGAAATCAACCCCGCCGCTACCAATAAACGTCATGCCCAAGGTTGGGTGGATGAGGTGTACAGTTCACTACCTGAACTATTTGAAAAAGTAAAACAAGCGCAACAAAATAAAATAGCCCGTTCCTTCGCTTATCAAGGTAATGTGGTAGACCTTTGGGAGTATTGTGCAAAAAATCAAATCAAAGTGGATATCGGATCAGATCAAACCTCTTTGCATAATCCATGGGCAGGAGGGTACTATCCTGTTGGTTACAGCTTTGAAGAGTCCAATCAAATGATGGCGGACAATCCTGCGAAATTCAAAGAAGCGGTTCAGGAAAGCTTAAGAAGACAAGTGGCAGCGATCAACCAATTGACAGCAAAAGGAACTTATTTCTTTGATTACGGAAATGCTTTCTTGTTAGAGTCCAGTCGTGCAGGCGCCGATATATTAAAGGAAGATGGTAAATTTAAATATCCTTCCTACGTACAAGATATTATGGGACCCATTTGCTTTGACTACGGATTTGGTCCATTCCGTTGGGTGTGTACATCCGGAAAACCGGAAGATTTACAATTAAGCGATCAGATTGCTTTGGATGTGTTGTCCGAAATGAGTGAGAATTCTCCTGCTCAAATCAGTCAACAGATGAAAGATAACATCACGTGGATTAAAGGCGCACAAGCCAACAAACTGGTTGTAGGTTCTCAAGCCCGTATCCTCTACGCTGATGCTGAAGGAAGAATTAAAATNGCCGAAGCTTTTAATAAAGCGATTAAAGAGGGTAAAATGGGACCGGTTGTGTTGGGTAGAGACCATCACGACGTATCGGGAACAGACTCTCCTTTCAGAGAAACCTCAAATATTTACGATGGATCTGCTTTCACTGCCGATATGGCAATCCATAATGTGATTGGAGACTCATTCCGTGGAGCAACCTGGGTATCAATCCACAATGGTGGTGGTGTTGGCTGGGGTGAAGTGATTAACGGTGGTTTCGGAATGCTACTCGATGGTACAGATGAAGCGGATTGCAGACTCAAAAGTATGCTCTACTGGGACGTAAACAATGGAATCAGCAGACGCTCATGGGCGCGTAATGAAGGAGCTATCTTCGCGATTAAAAGAGCAATGGAGCAAAATCCTAACCTCGTGGTTACGCTCCCCAATTTGGCAGATGATCAGTTGATCGATAAAATGGTATAAAACAGCGACAGAAGATGAACAGGTCTACTCTTCAACAATGGATCATTTTCTTGCTAACCGTTATGATGGTGGTTTCTTTGGGTTGCAAGAAAAAAGGAGAAGGGATTGTGATCATTCCGGATGCTCAGAAAAATCATCTGCAAAAATCCAGACTGAAGGGAAATGTTAAAACAATCCAAACAGAAACTTACAATAGCTCTCATGTCGATTCATTGGATCAGGAATTTCTTGCGAAAACCGTGATTCAAGAGTATAGTTATGATGGTTTGTTAACTAAAGTGGTAACACTCAATCAGTTAAGTGATACTGTAAGCATTCGCGATATCCATTATAATCCGGAAGGGAAGCAACTCTATTGGATTGAAACCAATCTGGAAAAAAAACAGGTACACCGTTGTGATATGGTATATGATATGAACGGATATCTGTCGAAAGAGCGTTTTACTTCCCAAGACTCTTTATGGTATGAAATTGACTACAAAACTGATGCTATAGGAGGTGTTATCGAAATGATTCGTCATTATCCTGAATATTCAACACGATGGTTGATAGAGTATAATGAGCATGGATTAACAAGCAGGATGAATGAGTTTGATCCGAGAGGGAACCTTTTTAAATATATTGTCGTTGAGTATGATAATTATGGTGATGAGGTGAATCGAAAAGTGTATCGGAAAGATGGTAAAATGATAGAGTATACCTATACCCAATATGATCCCTATGGAAAACAACTAAAGGAGATTTTTGAAAACTATGTTCATATGATTAAGGAGATAAAAACCTACCCTGAACATGACCAAAAAGGAAACTGGTTACTTGAAATATCAGCATCTGAAGTAGATACAGTTTATTTTAGAAAAAGAGAAATTAGCTATTATTAAAAACATATAAAAACAACTATGGATCTAAGTAAAATTTTATCAATTAGCGGAAAAAACGGTTTATATAAATTAATCAATCAAGGAAAAAGTAACTTTATTGTTGAATCATTGGAGGATGGCAAAAGAATGCCTGCTTTTTCTCATGATGGGATCTCAACATTGGACAATATTGCTATTTTTACTGATACTGAGGATATGCCTTTAGAAAAAGTATTCCAGTCTATCTTTAAACATCTCGATGGAGCACCTATCGAAGGAGTCATTGGAGATTCGGAGAAGATGAAACAGCTTTTTGAAACTGTTTTACCCGATTATGATAAAGAAAGAGTGTATGTTTCCAATATTAAAAAAGTATTTAGCTGGTACAATTTATTGATTAAGCATAACTTGATTGATCTTGAAGAAAAGGAAGAGCCGACAGAAGGTGAAGAACAGGCGAGCGAGTAGGGAAGGGCTCTAACTTGAATAATAGGTTAAAATGAATATTCATGGCAAATTCTAGCTCATCTATTTGGAAAAATTGGGTAGTCATCAGCACCATCGTTGTGATTATCAGTGCGATGATAGGACTCTATTTGTATAATAATACCTTTCGTCAGGCTCATGCAGACTTGATAGAAACTGTTCCTACAGATGCAAACTATATTTTTCAAGTGAATGATAATCGCTCTTTTGTGAAAGATGCCACTCCGCTTCTTCCATATCTCGTGGAAATTTTTAATATGTCCTCCTTTGCCGGATTTGAGTTTTTTCTGGATCAATTACATGGATATAACAATCCATTTATTATCTCAGGGCATCGGAATGGAGACAAACAATCCCTTCTATACTCTTTTAAAGTTCCGGAACGTTCTTTTGATCAGTTGTTAAAGAAGTTAAATATTGACCCGAGAAATTTTAAATCGTTTGCCAGTGATAAAATTTATACGTACGGGACGCACTATAAACGCTTCTATTTTGTTTTTCAGAATGGAATCTTCTCTATTTCAGAGGATCAGGATCTGCTCAAAAATTCGATTCTGCAATTAAAGAGTATGAAGAATCTGTTGGGAAATCGATATTTTAATCAGATTTATGAGATTGTGTTAAAAAATACAAAGCAAAACTGGTTGATTATTAACAATAAAACATTTTTTGCAACACTTCAAAAAGGGTTAAAACCGGAATATCAACGTATTGTAAATAGTAGTAATCCTACTCCCTCNTGGGCCGCTTATCAGGTCCGTTTTGAGAGTGATGAGATTCACTTAAGTGGTTATGTGACAGTTGATCAGGCTTTTACAGATGCCTTAAAAACTCAGGAGAGGTTTTCCCAGGATTATCCCCATATTCTTCCATTTAACACTCATTATTACACCCACTTCAATATTCTCAATTTACCGGATTTTCTTAAGATTTTCGAAAATCAGAACTCTTACAAAGAGAGTATTGAAAACTACAAGCTATTACAACCCACCTCAGCAACTGACTTTTTTCTCATGCAGGATACGACGGTGTATCATTATATCGCTTTCCAGTGTGATACAGCCCATACTTCCATAGCCTCTTTATTGGATGAGGATTCGTTAACCAATTCCAAAACTGTTTTTAAAAATATTCCGATTTACCACTCTAAACTTTCTACTATTGTACCTCATTTTAATAAACGATTCAGACCTATTGAGTTGAGCTACTTTATTCAATATGATAATTTTTACCTCTTTGCAAATAGTATCGAAGCCCTCTCTCATTACTTAAAAGTGATTGCTCACAATAATATTGAGAGTAATCCCTATTTTAGATTTACAAAAGCAAATCTGCCTTCTGAAAATTGCTTTGAGTATTATCTGGCAACTTCGCCGGATAGATCGATTGGCTCCTATTTAATGCAGGATTATGTAACCTCAGAAGTAGCTAAACATCTTAAACTGGTGAGCTATTCCCATTCCGTAATTCAAGATCAGCTACTCAGCGTCAACGCCTTCATCAAATTTTAATTTTTTTCTTCTTTTTGAAATAAAAATAAAAGGGGGGCAGGAAAATCTCACCTTTTTTGATATACCGTTTCCCCACTCTCTAAATCATACCTTTTTAGATAGGCAGTGTTAATTACGAATTACGAATTACGAATTACGTTTCAATCAATTCTAAATTTAATCTTATAATCCTTTAATCCTATTAATCCTAGTCCGAAATCGAAAAAGTTGTATTTTTGCAAAAAAAAAATGATGAACAGACTATATCCTTTTTTGGTTTTAATGATATTGGTTTTTACCGGCTGTAAGTATGAAGAGGGACCATTTATCTCTTTTCGGGAAGCAGAAACCAGAATGGTAGGCTCCTGGAAGTTGGGGAGAACCTTTAAAAATGGAGAACCTTATGCAGACGGAGAACTTTCTGCAAATAATCCAGGCTCTTATTACTACTTTTATTATGAAGGTCAAATGACGGTTTCAGCGCTGGTTAACGGTCATGTAAGAACTTCAAATCAGGGTTTCTGGAGGTTTCAAAATAGGAATAAAGAACTGGAAATTAGTTTTCAACTTCCCGGAGAGACCTATTATTATAAAGCGGTTATCAAAAAGTTGACCATGTCAGAACTGCGCTATGAGTATTATGACTCAGATGGCAATTTATGGCGCCTGGAATTTTACTCAAGATCACATTATTAAAGGAAGAAGGAAGAAGGTAGAAGTAAGAAGGAAAATCACGAATTACGGGGTTTAAATTAAAATTGAACGCGGTTGTCGTAGAGACAGGGCATGCCCTGTCTCCATGATGTTATTATGCGATAGATTGAAAGTTTACATCAAATGTTTGATATTAATGGAATTACAAGATGGTAAATTTGAATTGAACGGATTGTAGGGGCAGGGCTTGTCCCTGCCCTTTGCCAGAGTGGGGAAATAAAATAACAAATGAACGACCCCCATTCTGCCCCCCAAATTTTTTTATTTCAAAATGAAAAAATAAAATCGTAATTCGTAATTCGTAATTCGTAATTGGATTCCGCCTTCATTTCTTTTTCTTACTTCTTACTTCTTATTTCTTATTTCCAAAGCTGATTCCAATCTCTCTCGCTGTTCTAACTAAATCCGAATGATCGGGATCTACCAAATGGGGGTGGTTTACTACTTCATCCAGTGCAATATGCTCAATGTTGGGATGATTGTATACCACCATACTTCTGTAGATTCCATTATTTACCAATTCAAAGGCTTTAGCCCCAAAAGCAGTAGCTAAAACACGATCGTAAGCGGTCGGTGTTCCTCCTCTTTGAAGGTGTCCCAATACGGTGACCCGAATATCATGCTCCACACCATATGCAATCAACTCTTGTTTCAATTTTTCACCCACACCTCCTAACTTAAAATGAGGATTTCCAACCTCCGTAGGGTCAATTCCCGTTACTTTTCCATCTATCCCTTTGGCTCCTTCAGCAATCACAATATTGCAAAAACCTCTTCCGTTGATATAGCGGGATTCAATCTTTTTTGCAATTTCTGCTACGTCATAAGGAATTTCAGGAATAATGCAAATCTCTGCACCACCGGCAATAGCGCTGTGTAAAGCTATCCAACCCGCATCCCGTCCCATCACTTCCAAAATAAAAACACGGCTGTGACTGGCAGCAGTGGTAACTAACTTGTCAACTGCTTCGGTGGCTATCTGAACTGCAGTTTGAAACCCAAATGTGAAATCGGTACAAGAAAGGTCATTATCAATTGTTTTTGGTACCCCTACAACGTTGATTCCCATATCAGCCAACTGCAATGAGATTCGTTGAGAACCATCACCGCCAATGTTAATGATAGCCTCTATCCCTAACTCCTCCAGTCTTTTTTTCATGAGCTGAGAGCGATCCTCGGTAATCCAGGACCCATCAGAAGTAAGTACCGGAAAATGAAATGGCCCCCCTTTATTTGTTGTTCCTAAAATAGTACCTCCATTAACATGAATTCCTGCAATCTCTTTATCAGTGAGACGAACAATTTCTATTTCATCCCGGAGCAAGCCGTTAAAAGATTCAATGGAACCGTAAACCTCCCATCCGCCATGATGTTCTGCAGTTTTTACGATCGCTCTGATCACTGCATTCAGGCCGGGACAGTCACCTCCACCGGTTGCTATCAATACTTTTTTCGCCATTTTTTATATTTTTTTCGCAAAAGTAAGAATAAATTTTGTTTAGAGGCAACTTTTTCTATATATTTGCATCTTGTTATATAGATAAATAAATCTATATTGAATGAGGAAAATACAAATTGATATGAATAACCGAGCCATTTTATTAAAACTATTTTTTATTTTGCTAGTTTTCTCTACGGGAAACCTGTATGCTCAGAATATAAATATGTATCACGGAGTAGAATCTCTACAAAGTGAAACAGGGAATTTTTATGATGAGGGTGGTCCCAATGCCGATTATCCGGCGAATGTAGAAGGAGCAATAACCCTAACTTTTGAGTCTGGTACAACCTATAATTTTGGAGCAGGTTGGGTGACTAGTCAGTTGCAGTTTCAGTTTATGGAGTTTGCATTGGGTATAGGAGATACCCTCTTTATTTATGATGGTGATGATGCCAATGCTCCTTTGATAGGGGCTTATAACTCAGTAAATAGTCCGGGAATAGTAACATCAACAGGAACCAAAATCACATTTGTATTCTATTCTGATGGGATTCCGGATTTGAACGGCTTAAATATGGGGTGGCATGCTCGCTATGCAGCCTATTTTGCACAACCTAAAGTGTTTAGAATGGAGGCGGCTACAAACCAGACCTTCGAAGAGGGTTGCAATGCTAAACTATATGATTCAGGTGGTCCGACAGGAAATTTTGCCGCCAATGAGAATTATACTATTACGTTTACCTCCAATCTGGGGAGTCATATCAAAGCCGAAAAGGTCACTTTTAATTTAGGCTCCGGAAATAATGTATTAGAGATATACGATGGGGATTTACTGTTTGACCCCGGTAATGCAAGACGTATAGGCTACTTTAAACAGGGTTTTGCGCCACCGACAATTTTGGTGTCGAGCGGACAATCAATGTCATTTAAGTTTACCTCTTCAGGAGCCACCGGTCCTGGTTTTGAGTTTAATATCACCTGTGTCCCTGAGATTTACACCCAGGAACCGGGAGAGTCTGCCTGCCCGGGTGTGGAAATTGGGCTTTATGTAGCAGGTCAACCTTTTGAGGGTCGGGATACCATAACCTTTGATTGTAATAATCCGATGATTATGCTTCGGGCACGAGGTAAAGCCCCGGGTAATTTAACCAATGATTATATGCTTCAGTCTATTCCTTATGACCCTCCTTTTCCATGGTTTGGAGAGGGACTGACTCCGGTACCTACTTCTACCGATGACGCTTGGTTGGGACCAAAACCGTTGACCCCCAATCCTAATAATGCGCCTGTGGATTTTAAATTTACTTTTTATGGTGCTGACTATACACAATGTGTACCTTCAACCAATGGAGCGATCTCTTTCAATAATCTTTCTGCCGGTTATGCTGCATGGTCGTTTAATCAGACAATACCTAATACCAATGATCCTAATTACAATTTTATTTCCAGTTCTTACAATTTTAAAAACTGTATTTTTGGGGTAATGCAAGATACTTATCCCGGTGCCGGTTCTCCACCTGCCAATAGTGGTTACCATTATGGAAACCAGGGTGAATATCCTTGTAGAACTTATGTACTTTCTTCCTATCGTTTACCTCAATTTTCTTGTACCTCTGATAATTTGTCAACTTATCAGATGGTATTGTACGAAGGAAGCAATATTATAGATATTTATGTTAAAGACAGAACAGTATGCCAATCTTGGAATAGCGGATCAGGATTGCTTGGTATTTTAAATTCAACGGGGAATCAGGCTGTAGTTCCTCCGGGGAGAAATACCGGTCCCTGGACAGCCCACGAGGAAGCGTGGCGCTTTATTCCTATATCACCTACTGAGTATACTATAACCTGGTATAAAAATGAGGTAACTCCGGAAAATGAGATTCCGAATCATAACTTAGATAAGCGTATTATTACGGTTTCTCCTACTGATACAACTGACTATATTGCAGAGTTAGAGTTTGAAACAGCAGCAGGTATTACATATCAATTGTATGATACCATTCGTATTTTTGTGGATAAACCTGCAATTGAAGCTGTTTCATCTGCTCCTGAAGTTTGCCCCGGAGATCCTGTTGAATTAACTGTGCGTACTGTTGATACTACATATAATAACCTGTTAGCTTCTTTTAAATGGTATAGAGATAATGTTTTGATCGACTCTGTACAAACGATATCGGTAAATCCTGTTGAAACAACTTCTTATGAAGTCCGTATAGTCTACGCTAATAATTGTGGAAATGATGCGTCAGTGACTGTTGAAGTTCCCGACCTGGTCATGCCGGTTATTGTTGGAGATACAGTGATTTGTGAGGGAGAACGGGTTACACTGACTATGACACAAGCAGAAGGTGCTTGTACCTGGAGTACCGGAGCAACATCTCCTGCCATTACAGTTTCACCAAATCAGACAACGCAGTATATCGTTGGTGTATCAACAGATATTGGATGTATCACCAAGGATACAATAACGGTCCATGTTTCACCATCGCCTGAAGCGCAATTCCTTCCTTCCCCCGCCCACGTATTTGTTGAGGATGGAGAAGGTATAGTTGACTTCGTTAACCTTTCACAGGGTGCTACGGATTATCTGTGGCGTTTTGGAGATCCTTATTGTATCCCAACAGAGAATGTCTCTACGGAATTTGAACCTACTCATATCTATACTCGTTCCGGAACCTATCAGGTATCACTCACTACATCGACAGAGGAAGGATGTACCGATTCGATTCAAAAAAATGTGATAGTGGAAGTGCCCTATTTCTTCTATGCTCCTAACACATTTACGCCTAATGGAGACGGCGTTAATGATTATTTCTATACCAGCGGGGAGGGATTGGATCCTGATAACTTTGAAATGATGATCTATAATCGTTTCGGAAATCTTGTTTTTAGATCAGTGACACCATTTGATTACTGGGATGGACGCAATGCTGACGGTTCACTGGCACCGGGCGGTGTTTATGTCTATATAATTATTACCCACGATATGGAAGGTAATCCTAAAAAATATGAGGGTACAGTGAATCTGATCAGGTAACTATGACGATACTCACATCACCTCTTAAGAGAAATAGTATAACTTTAATCATCACTACCTGGTTAGTGATGATTGCTTTTTGGGGCTGTTCACCATTGAAACGAACGACAGATTCTTCCTATATGTCAACGGATACTATTCGAGTTAAATCGGATTCTTTGAAAGATGCTCAAACTGTTGAAAATCAGATTAAATACACTGATTTGACTAATCTCTTTACATATCCTTATGATTGGATCAGTTACAGAGGAAAAGCTGAATACACTTTTGAAGGCAATGAAGGAACAATCAGTATCTTTTTTGTCAATCGGATTGATAGTATCATCTATGTTAATCTGAATTTATCAGGGATTGAAATAGTGAGAGTGACGATTACTCCGCAGGAACTGGTTTATGTGAATAAATTGAATAAAACATACTATCAAGGGGGCTTTTTCTTGATCGAGAAGTTGTTGAAACTACCCCTGGATTTTTACACCATTCAAGCTGTTTTTAATGGAAAAGATATACCGGGATACGATACACTTTTTGCAATCTCTGCACAGGATAGTATCATGGTTTTAGAGAATCAAAATAGAAGGTCACTGGATCGCGGGAGACCGATAGCGCAAAAGATGATACTCGATCAGGCTTTGAATTTAATCGCCAATGATATACTATTCAATGCCGATAATAGAAAAATTGCTCTACAGTACAATACCTATACAACTGATCCTTCCGGTTTCTCCTTTTTTGATAATCTAACTTTTCAAACAGAAGAGCTGGAATTGGATCTCAAGTTAAAGAATGTGAGGTTTAACACCCCGGGTCCCACCTCTAATAAGATCCCTTCCTCTTTTACACCGCTGATTTTTCAACCCAAACCTTAAGCTATGGAATTGATTGCAGCGCGTGATGTCAAGCAAGCCTTTTTAGATGTAGGATTCGAATATTGTGGTATTGCTCCCTATCAGGTTTTATCACAGCAGCAACACCGGTTTGAAGTCTCAATAGCAGCAGGATATCATGCCCAAATGGGGTATCTGGCAAGAAATATCGAGAAGCGGTTTGATCCCGCCACACTGTTGGAAAATTGCCAATCCGTGATTGTAGTGCTGTTCAATTATTACACCGGATTGGAACAAAAGAGTGACTACAAAATCTCCAAGTATGGCTTTGTCCGGGATTATCATCGGCTGCTCGAAGAGCAGATGGAACAAGGAATGCAACGGTTCTTAAAATCCTATTCTGCATTGCAGTATCGCTGTGTTGTAGATCGGTTCCCGATTTCGGAAAAGAGCTGGGCAGTAGCGGCTGGATGCGGTTTCTTGGGTAAAAACGGACTCCTGGTCACCCCCCTTGGTTCTTTTTTTAACATAGGAATAATACTAATAAATCAAAAGGTAGATCAGTACGATACACCGATAGAACAAAATCAATGCGGAACCTGTACGCGTTGCATTGACCATTGCCCGACAAAAGCCATTGTGGCTCCCTATCATGTTGATGCTGAGCTCTGTTTGTCATACCAAACCCTCTCCAATAAAACACCGGATTATGCATTAATTAGTGAACATGAGTGGCTTTTTGGTTGCGATGTTTGTCAGGATGTATGCCCGCATAATAAGAAAATTAAGATTAATGAGTTGTCAGTTCAAAATTCTTCCCTATTTTTGCAACTTGGAAATAGAGAGTTGGAAACGATGAGTAAAACCGATTTTGATCTCTATTTTAAAGATACCCCTTTTCATAACAAATATGATCAGATGGTATCGATGATCAAACATAAAATGGAAAAAACTGATGATAGAAAAAGCAAAACAAGTTCTTCAGAATGAGGCAGATGCCATTTTGAGACTCAAAGAGTTGATTGATGAGCAGTTTACTCAAAGTTTGGAACTCATTTTTCATGCCAAAGGTCGAATTGTCGTAACCGGAATCGGGAAAAGCGCTATTATTGCTCAAAAGATGGTCGCTACTTTTAATTCTACCGGCACCCCCGCAATCTTCATGCACGCTGCTGAGGCAATTCATGGCGATTTAGGGATTATTCAGCCGGATGATGTGGTGATTTGTCTCTCTAAAAGTGGAAATACTCCCGAAATTTCAGTGTTGATGCCCTTTCTAAAGCGAAGTGGCAACAAAATTATCGCTATTGTTGGTAATCCCAACTCCTTTTTGGCTCGTGAGGCGGATTATTTTATCAACTGCGCAGTGGAAAAAGAGGCGTGTCCCAACAATTTGGCGCCTACCAGCAGCTCTACGGCTCAATTGGCTATCGGAGATGCATTGGCAGCCTGTCTGATCGAAATGAGAGGCTTTACGGCTGAAGATTTTGCCAAATATCATCCCGGAGGCATCTTGGGTAAGCGACTTTATACTACTGTGAAGGAACTTTATCAGTTTAATCAAGTGCCTGCTGTTCAGCATAATGCGTTAATGAAAGAGGTGATTTTCGAGATCTCTAGTAAGATGTTGGGCATTACGGCAGTTCTGAAAGAAGGAAAGCTGATTGGCTGTATTACGGATGGAGATTTGCGACGCATGCTGGAGCGTTATCCGGATTACGGTACGCTGACTGCCGAGCAGGTGATGTCGCCCAATCCCAAAACAATTCACGAAAATATTCTTGCCGCGGAGGCACTGGAATTGATGAAACAGAATAATATCACCAGCTTGTTCGTTGTGGATCAGCAAAATCAATACATTGGGGTTATTCATTTGCATAATATTATTAAAGAGGGTATTTATTAAAAAAAAAGAAAAAAAGGGGGGAAGGATATTCATACCATGAAGGAAGAGCTATCGGACGAGAGAACGGACATCGAAGAAAGAGAAGAATTGTATGAGCATTTCAATTTTGTCGTGGATAAAGGACAAAGTTTGATGCGCATCGATAAGTATTTGATGGGGTTGATCCCTAATACATCCCGAAATAAGATCCAGAATGCGGCTAAAGCAGATGCAATTCTGGTGAATCAAAAACCTCAAAAGCCAAGCTATCGCGTTAAACCGTTGGATATGATCTCCGTGCTGATGGCAACGCCACCACGCGAAATTGAGATTATCCCGGAAGATATACCCGTTGATGTGGTATATGAGGATCAGGATCTGATTATTATCAATAAACCTCCCGGTTTGGTTGTGCATCCGGGTTATGGAAACTACACCGGAACGCTGGTTAATGCACTCACATTTCGCTTTTTAGGTCAAAAAGATTCTACAGGGGAGGATATGAAACCCTATTTGGTGCATCGTATCGATAAAGATACTTCAGGATTGTTGCTGGTTGCCAAAAATGAGTGGGCACAAATCCATCTGGCAAAACAGTTTTTTAATCATACTGTGGATAGAAAATATTACGCATTGGTTTGGGGAGATCTGCCGGAAGAGGAAGGAATCGTCAATGCGCATATCGGGAGAAATCCCAAGGACAGACTCGTAATGACCACCTTTCCGGATGGGGAAGATGGCAGACATGCGATTACCCATTGGAAAGTGGTGGAACGGTTCGGTTATGTTACTCTCGTGGAGTGCAGATTGGAAACCGGAAGAACTCACCAGATTAGAATCCACATGAAATCGATCGGTCATCCGCTCTTTAATGATGCAAAATATGGTGGCGATCAAATCTTAAAAGGAACTACTTTTACAAAATATAAGCAATATATTAGGAATTGTTTTGAGCTTATTCCACGTCAGGCACTGCATGCCAAACAGTTGGGATTTATCCATCCCAATACGGGGGAATATCTGTTTTTTGATTCGGAAATGCCCTCCGATATGGAAGCAGTGTTGAATAAGTGGCGAGATTACTCAAAACACAAGCAATTTGAAGAATAATCATTAAAAAAATAGTTGCTATGTTTAAATTACACTTACAAAAAGAGAAGAAGAATCAAGTTTTACACTTTAGAAGATGGTCACGTAAGGGGTATGCTATTTTTTCTACTTTAGGTAGAGTAGTGGTTATTGCTGTATTAGCTACCGGAATGATGGGTATTGGCACCCAGGATGGGTTTGGACAACAGGGATCACCTATGTTGTTGGACACCGATTCTGTCAGACACATTGCCGAGGTGGAAATCCAGGAAAAGGCAGTTGGGCTGGTCAATCCACTCTTAGAGCCGGTAGTGCTCTTCACTTCAACCGAGATAGAGCGAGCGGGGATACGCAATCTGCAAGACTTATTGCAGTTCGTCCAGGGAGTTGATATCAAGGTGAGAGGGAGTGAAGGAGTACAAGCAGATATCAACTACAGAGGTAGCACCCCCGATCAAATGCTGATCTTTCTAAATGGAGTTTTAATTAGTGATCCGCAAACAGGACACCATCACCTCAATATCCCGATCGTGATGTCTGAAATTGACCGGATTGAGCTACTGAGTGGGGCAGATACCTGGAGTGCCGGACAAGTCGCCTTTGTGGGCGCCATCAACATCGTTTATCGTGATTTCTCTGCGCCTGCCCAAACCAAAATAAAGTTGGCAGGGGGAGATTTTGGCTATTTCGATGGATCTCTCTCCACGAGGTATCGTCGGGAAAATTTTTATCTGAGCGGCGGAACAACCTATTCCCGTAGCTCGGGTTATATCCACAATACCGATTTCTCGATAGGTAATCTCTTTCTAATGGGGGGATATCAATCGCAAAGGTTTGGAAATATTCACGCTTTTGTCGGTTTTAATGGGAAAGACTTTGGAGCCAACAGCTTCTATTCTCCGAAATTTAAAGATCAGTATGAGGAAACAAGAGCGTTGATTACCACCATTCGATATGAGAAAAACAGCAAATGGTGGAAAAATCGACTCTCCATTTCTCATCGTTATCACACCGATCTGTTTAAGTTGTTCAGAAGCGATCCGCCGGCATGGTATCTTCAGGATAATCATCACCAAACCAATAGTTTAAACCTGCATTATCAAATGCTGATTCCTTCTAAAATGGGAATCACAACCGTGAGTGCCAATGTGAAACGGGAGTCGATTTTAAGCAATACACTGGGAATTCCATTGCAAAATCCGGTAGAAAATCTTTTTTTCGATGAGATTCTTTACACCAAAGGGAAGGTTCGCGACCACTTTTCACTGGCGTTGTCACACCAATGGAGTTATCGTAAGAGTCGTTTTGTTGTGAGCATTGTAGAGAGTGGTAATTTTGATTATGGATTAAAAACATCCGGGGGGATCCAGTGGGAGCGCCATGGGGTAGGGAAGTGGGGAGCGATTCGCTTGTCGTTGCATCACGCGTACCGATTGCCCACTTTTACAGACCTTTACTATCACGGACCAACCCAGCAGGGTAATCCGGACCTGAAACCGGAACAGGCGATTAATGGGGAGTTGGCGTATAAAATCCGCAAAGATCCTTTCAGTGGAGAGGTAGTGCTCTTTTCCCGCTACGGCTTTCAGTTGATTGATTGGGTGAAACGGTATGATGAGGAGGTGTGGCGGAATCAAAATATCCGAAATGTGTTGATCAAAGGGGCGACCGTGGCGTTTCAGTACCGTCCTGAGGGTAAGTTCCTGCAATCTTTCTCATTGCACTATACTTACATTGATCCCACTTATCATGATGTGTCACTGCAGTCGCTCTATCTCACTGATTATCTGAAACATCAGTTGGTGTTTAAACTGCACCATCGGGTGATTTATAACTTTTCCGCCCAATGGCTCATGACCTACAACCGAAGAAATGGAGAATTTTTAGATCCGGAATCATTGCAACTCCAATCTTATCCCCCTTATTTTTTAATTCATCTAAAAGGATATTATCAATTCTCAAAGGTGCAACTCTTTGTCGAAATTGCGAATCTTTTGAATCAAAAATATTTCGATTACCCTCACATCGAAGCCCCGGGAAGGTGGTTTAAGGGAGGAATCGAGGTGCAATTTTAAAGTCGGAAGGCGGAATGAAAAAAAGTCGAAAGGCGAAAGTCGGAAGGCGGAATCCAATTACGAATTACGAATTACGAATTACGGGTTTGCAAGGAAGAAGGTAGAAAGATTTCGGATTTCTGATTTAAAACTTGATTATCAGTATGTTATGATAAAATATTGCAT
>JGI24712J26585_10001296_pt1 | contig 21405 bp, 12 predicted proteins | sample BioPla3DNA2_FD_26585 | JGI IMG/M metagenome (IMG submission 26585) | reverse complement strand
GGGTAAGTCAAAAATGCATTATAATCTTTTACGAATGTTGAATGTGTCCAAGTATAAACCTCCTCTAGGCTTTTAGCTTTTTCTTCCGGAGTATCTCCATGCAGATAAGTATAAATAGGAGAACCAGAATATAGAATAGAAACATACATATCCTTGGCATCATCACTAATCTCTATATCACCAAACTTAGTTTTTATATCAGCATATTTCCAATCTCTTACTTGTGCATAAGCATACATTTGATCCCTAAAATGAAACATATCTATAGAAGATTTTGTACTGACAGAAGATTTCTCTAACAAACCATTCTCTAGATAACTAACACGAACTTGCCAAGGGCCGAAGTAATCCCCAGTAAGGTTACCGGCTCTAACAAAACTCGAACTATATCCATATTGCTCATATTGCTCTCTATAAGCATCGGATAAAGTAAGAGATATTGATTTATCCCATTTGGGACCACCATTTGAATCTAATGGTAACGGTGATCCCAATATAGGTAGACCAGGATAAGTACCTTGTTCGGTTGCTGCCACACCCAGTGTACGCGCTACACTAGAATAAAAGTTTAACTTACCTAATTTACCTTCACTCAAATCCTTAGCTATACTTAGATACTCTTTCACATATCCCTCAGTTTGTATACTATCTATTAATAATAAATTCAATCCATTGACTGTACCATCTGGATTTTCTTCTTTTAATGGAGTACCATCGGCTAACTTAACATAAGGCTTAACATACCTATTACCTTCAAAATGATTTACACCTTTTACAGTTACCGAAATAAATAAAGCTAGGGTTAAAGCTCCTCCAATAAACATCAATGCATACTTTAAAGGCTTTAACATTGTAGGAGTATTTTTCTTAACTCCAAAAGAATTAGAGAGTATTAGCTTTGTAGGGGCAAATATGAGTCGGAAAAGTATTTTAATTCCTTTAAACATACTTACTCCTCCGTATCCCTAGACTTAAGAGCTTCTTTAACCCTAGGAGGAACCATAGCAGTGAAGATACAAGTATCCCTTTCTATTCCAGTATCAAATTTACATAAAAAACAATGATTATACTTATCAGGATTATCAGTCATTTCTTCTAATCTAGGTATTAAATCACCCATACCTAATTGTTCTATTATTGGATAATCATTCTTAGCAACTGGACCTAGGATATAAGTACTTATATTGGAAGTAACACCACTAAGAGAAGGGTCTATAAATGTCCTAGGACTATTGCATAACAAGAAAACAGTTACATTAGAACTTCTAGCACCAGTAACTATCGCATTGATAAACTTTATTAGTCTTGCAAACTCTTCCTTTCTCTGCAACTCTTCATAGAAACAAGTAGTAGATAATTTCCTCATCTTCCTTATATAAATCTTCTTCATATCTAGATAAGTGAACATAAAAGTCCTAATGGAATCAACAACCTCGTTACTCACACCATCTCTATTCTTATTAAATGAGTACACAACTAGTGGAGATTCCAGCACTTCTTTTATCGTTATCTCTTTGCCTTCAAAGATAGTATTAGTATCCATAAAAGATGTAGACCTTGTAACTACTGAATTTATGACATTAATATTATCTTTGAAATTTACATCAGATTTTAATTCTCCTATAAAGTTCACTAGGTCTTTGTAATTCATATTTGAAGTATTAGAAAAGGTTTTATAATTACGTGCCATAACGTTATTAGTAGAGAAATACTTAGATACACCACGCTCTATAATACTAACAGCATCTGCATAATTAGGTGTATTAGGATTTGTATAGCTTGACATTATCTTAACTATCTCAACAGTTGATTCTTTTGCAGANGCTAGGAATTGTTCAGCNTCTAACTTATCTCCATTTATTAAATCAACTATATCATCAAGTCTCATAGTATTAACATATGAACCTCCAGCACTAGACACATTTATTTCTAACAAGCTAGGTATAAAAACTTTTAATTTATTCCACTCTTCACCTTTAACATCAAACGCAGAACAATGAACCCCTTGACCAACCATAAACAAAGCTATCATGTTAGAAGTCATAGTCTTACCTTTACCAGATGGTACTATGTAAGCTATAATCTGCCTATCACCAGTTTTATTAAAGTTTAATATGAATGGTGCTCTGGAACCAATGTCTAGTCCCATAAGAGTACCAGAGCCATCACCTATAAATCCATTAGACATGTAAGGCATTAAATAACCTAGGTTCTCTGAGGTCAATAGATTAGTGTGAAAATTCTTATCACCGTTTTCTCTATAAAAATAACCTGTAGGAGACATAGAACTCAAATATTTGCTATTAGCATTTCTTATCTCTGTAAACCCACACTCCATCTTAGTAAGCAAATCATCTACTGTTTCCATAAGAGCCCTCATCCTCTTATTATCTGGAGCTATAAGTTCTAGGAAGACGTAACTAGTCAATACAGCATTACCATCTACAACTGAGTCATAAACATACTTATAAGACTTGTAATTATCTTTTAACCTTTTTAATTCTTCATTACTAACATGTATCTTAGCACCACCAGGTAACCTTATACTCTTACCAGTAGTTCTCTCTGTATCACTAAGCTGATTCATACCTATTTCATAATTAGTAGCTCTTTCTTCAGCAAGGGACATATTCTTTTTGAAATCCTTACCTCTAACAGTTTGCTTTAAATCAGAATTAAAGTTCTGAGTTGTTACTATTACATCACAATCAGGATGTAATAGAGAAACATTTCTATTTATAGCAGAAGAAAAATTGTATTTTAAATTAGTAGGAAAATTTGTAACTACTAGGACCTTCTTTACACTTGACTTAGTTATTATTCTATCATATAAAGGCCTAATACCTAAAGAAGACATTCCAACTTTATTTATGAAAACCCCATTTGATAACCAATTTGAAAAGATTCCTATATAAGTTTCTAATAAACCCATCCCCTGACTCCTTACACTATATCTTCTATAAGTTCATAAAGTTTCTTCATAACTGGTCTAGAAGATAAATAAACAAATTGATCATTAGGGTCCATAAATTCATTAAATCTATCATAAGTATCCCACGACAGAATAGAATCAGAATTATTCACTACTGTAACATATTCAGCTATACCAAGCTTCTTAATATCTTTCTCATTCCTACATAAATTAAATTTCAAGTAATCTCCTATCAAGACAACATCATCAAACTTCTTACAATCAACCACAATCAAGTAATCCAAAGGACTATTAAATATCGTCTCGAAAAGTTTTATATAATTACCATAACATAAAATAAAATCATTAGTTGTCACATCACTAACTAGGAATTTACCATCTGTAGTTAGATAAGAATCTTCTGCTATTCTTATCCTATGCACATCACTTGAATCATGTAACCTGACAACCTTAACTGAACTTCTCATCTGGAGTCTTAACATATTAGAAAGCACATCTATAAAAGACTCTAAATGAAGAAATTCTGTATACTCCTTAAAATAAATTATTTTCGGCTTCTTCTTATACTCTGCTANGTTAACACANTCATAAACGTCACCAGTAAATAAGATTTTATAGTTCTTTAAATCGTTATGATGTTTTGAGTATTGTATAACTAATCTATTTATTTCTTGAACTAGGGCTTCATTAGTGTTATACATACCAAGTATAGTAGATTCTAGCTTATGTACTTTCTCCTTAATCATCTTCTCTTTTTTAATACTATCCTCTAATGCAGTCCTTAATACTTTATATTCCTTAGCTAAACTTGAAACACCTTTATCAGGATTCATTTCAAGAGATTCTGCCAACTCATCAACTGTTAACTTGGGAGTATATGGATTTAGTCCGTAAGCATTCATTATATTTTTATCTTTATAAAATACAGACATAAGCATACTATGATCTAACTTAGTGTAATCTAATGTATACACTTCGCAAAAGTCTGACATCAAAGAACAAACCAACTCATCATTGCCTATATAATACATCTTCAAATTCAATATGCCTTTATAAAGCTTTAAATCAGAAATCATTTGCAACTCTAACTTACCTAGGACTACAACCTTATCAGATTTATTAACATCTTCTTTAGTTATCTCCCTAATACTATTATAAATTGAAATACCATAGATAGACAGGTCAGCTATGTTACTGACCATTTCACTGGAACTATCATTAGGTAATATAATTGTACATAAAACATTGTTTACCAAGAAACTATCTCCTTTCCCCTTAAATAAATATATCTAAAGAAATCTCTTTATTAAATAATCTCTCCCCTCTAACTATTTTACAATCATCAACTTCCTTATTAGCAATTAAAGCACTAATGGGGCTATAACCCTCTCTAAGCTCAAGATGCTCATTTAAAAACACATATCTTTCAAATTTACTAAATCTATTTATAATAGGCTTTATGAACTCAAATTCCTCTTTAGCACTTTCACAAGTAAACACTATCTTTTTTAATCTCTCTCCTACTAGGTTTACAATATCTTCTAAAGATTCTAGATCACAATCTATTAGTATCTCATTTGAAGAAATTATGTTAGGTATGCTAAGAACATACTTTAAATAATCCATCTTTAAATCGTACTTACCACAACTGCAACATTTTAAGGAACCACTATTATAAGTCTCTCCTAACAATAAATCCCTGTTATCTATAAATTCTATACTAGGATAACTCAAAGTATTATCAGAACTTAAATAATGTAAAATTCTTTTACTTCCTAATGTTCTTGATAAGTCGACAGCTAAACCTTTACTGGTTTCAAACAAAGCATTAGACAATAACGCAGAACTACCTGACTTAGCTGGACCTGTAAATATAACAATATTTTTTATAGAATCTATATTAGATTTAAATACATCTAGGTTTATGTTAATTTCTTCTATCTCTTTAGGAGAAGGTTCAACTATTAGTCTACCACTCTCAGTCTTTCTAGAATTATCTTTAAACCTTTCGTATTCCTTAACTCCATCGCGTCTTACAGGTTCAAGAGACTTTTCTCTCTTTCTAGGACTGTAACCTACCTTACTTTCAGAACCTTTTTCTGAACGATAAACTATATTGTAACTAGTTCTAGTAACGTCATCAGAAACAATACCCATAACATCTTTGTATATCTTAGGTATGCTTATTCCATTATCATAAACTTTAACAGTATAGTTTTTAAAGCCAACATTTTGCATTATAAACTTAAATGCTGAAATACCACTATTACAATACTCAGTATTCTCACTAAAAACTAATATCTCATTTACTTTAAAGAATGCATTATTCTCCATCAGATTGCCTAGGCAAGAGATTTCTCTTTTTATATTAAATCCACCATTGTCATAAAAAACAATTATCAACTTATCAACTCTAATGTTATTATTCATTAACTGTTCTAAGTTAAGTTCTAGGGATTCATATTTATAATCAATGTCTATTGACCCACCAAAACTCTTTTTAAAATAATCAACTACATTATTAACATTAGGAGACAAAAACATAAAATTCATCATAATTCTTTCACCCCTGTATTAAACTTATACCCTATATTATTTTTCTTAACAACGAATATGTTTCTACCATATTTCTTAATAAGTCTATTAGTTAATTTACCTCCCCTAAAGCTAGATAAGTCCAAAGCCTCTACCCTATAATATTCTCTGATAAAAGATCTAAATCTCTTTCTATCAGAGAACTCTATATTCCTAACAGAAGAATTAGAATTATTTAGACTCTCAAGTAATTGAACTTTCAACCCATTTAAATTTGAAATATTAGCTGGTGTAAATCTTATAATTATATAAGTACTATATAAATTAGATTTAGTTTCTGTGTAACCAAGTATTAAATCTGACATCTCAGCTATTACAGAAGCCAGAGTTGGGTCTTTTACAGAGTTAACTGTATTCAAGAACCTTTTGCATTCTATCGACCTTAAGAAATCTTCCTTAGTAACGTAAACTTTAAAATCTATACAGAACTTAGATACTGAATTGAATAAACTTACAAGAAACTTTAATGTGTTATCTGATTTAACTTTATCATTAGGTCCATACAATAACTCTAAACATGCACACATATTGCCATCTATGTTTTCAAAAACTTCTATACCATCTACAATAGTAGGTAACTCTGTCTCAACAATCTTGTAAAATCTTTCTAGGCTATCTACTTTTGATTCTTCATCTTCTTCAACAAGTTCTCTTCCCCTATACACGAAGATTATCAAAATAAAAGTAGAGATAGCNAGAAGTACTAATATTGTAAATATTAAACACAACCACCAAGGCAGAATTCCTAAAGACACTAGGAATCTAAACAAAAAGAATCCCAGCACGGATAAACAAAATATAACTATAGAAGTAATATCCTTCTTATCTGCTTTCTTTGTCTTCTTTATTTGATTATCTATATTATATGGGAAAAACATAATTAACCTCCTTTAATAATTTAATTATTTTAATTAAATCAATTTTGTGGAAGGATATATAATTTTATTGGGAAGTGATTCACAAATAAAACTGACTTAATTAAAGTAATTAAATTGTTTATAGCTAGGTGGAACCGCAAAATCCCACCCAACCATCTAATTTAAATCAATACTATCGTCCTCTATAGTAACGTTACCCTTTGAGGACCTTCTACGCCTAAAATCTCTAGGCTCTCTATTAACTCTTTTGTATCCTTCATGATAAGTATACTCATAGTCATATTTATCGTTAATGTAATCTTTAATTGCTCTAGCATCATCATACCTGTCTCTGTATACGTCCATATCGGAAGTACTTAAGTTCAATGGATCATATTCTCTTCTAGACGTCCTGAAACTTTTAGTAAAAATATTTCCAATAAAACCATTACGGCCAAACATGGAACCTAACAAAGGTAGTTTACTTACTAATCTACCTATACTTCCATTTATTCTACTGTTCCCAAAATCCATTGTACCAAAACCAGACAATGTGAAATAAACTACACTAGTAGTTAATCCCATACAAGCTGAAGATAATAAAACTAGGAATAATAACGTCAAGCCACTACTCTCAAAGTTATTCAGAATCTGCAATCCATAAACATTAATTAGGTAAACTAGGATTAATAATCCATACAGCTTAGTAAATCCCTTAACCGTATCATTAACAGTTTCATTTTTAGTTAGGAACTTTATAAATGAAAAAACTAATAATAAAAGATACATGATGTAAAGAGCATAAGTCAAGAATAAACTAGTAAGTCCTTGGAATAAGACAATCAAAGATAAACTAATTAGACCTAACCATCCATACTCAAAATTAACATAATCAACTATGTCTCTACTCATGGCTGTAAATTTATTGTAATCTTTAGTAATTACTGGTCTTATAGTATCTATAACACTAAGTTCCTCATAATTGATCCTCTCAGGGTATAGCTTGTTACCAAATTCACTTACAGCAGTGTTAAATAACATTGTAGCATACAGAGAAGTAATCTCTATTAGGTTTTCATCAGACATATAAGACAATATATCCCTATTCCTTATTAGGAAAGCTTTAGTATTGTCGTTAACATAAAAAACTAGGTTTTGATATTTCTTTTCAGACAACTCTTCCAGTCCAAAGAAGCCATTTTGTTCCATAGTATTATACCATAAACTAGCTTTAGCTTCATCTTTCCTTATACCTGATTTAAAAGACTCGTGAAATCCCAACCAATCTTCGTTACCAATTTCCGTAGTTAGGAACTTATCAACTATCCTATCATACAAATCTACATCCATGTCTGGGTCTGTTTCTCTAGGATCTCTAGGGCTTAGGAAAATAGGAGAGTTTACATAAGAGTTAACAAAGAAGTTATCCTTCCTAATACCTCCAGGATAAGGCAAACTAGTTCTAGTCAATTGATACACATCACTAAGTTTATTTAACTGTCCAATAAATCCATCAACTATTATACTATAAGGAGTATAATAATCCAATACTGTGTCAACATGAACTTGTCTCTCAAGTTTATAGAAAGTAGCACTTCCACCATCTTCAATATGAGTGGTTATTGACTGAGTATTAAACATCCTATCTAGGCTTAACTTCAATTTATCACCCTGTACAAATAAACCTGAACTATCATCTATAACAAAAGTTCCACCAGATGACACTTTTAAATAATCTGCATCATATTTTGCACAAACGTTATCTAATTGATCTTCAGTGAATGCATACAATGTTATAGAGGAATTTGCCAGTCCAAACTTTCCGAAATCTGAATAAGTAGCTGTAACATTAGACTTGTCTATCATCATTTCCTGTCTTAAATTTAACGAATCAAATGCAAGACGATTAGACCCATTATTCACAGGTAAATTAGTAATATTCGATAAATACTTAGGAACTATATAAATAGATAAGAAAGTTAGTCCAGCAACAATCAATGCTTTAAAAATCATAAAAGTAAAATTGTCGTTACCCCTAGAATACATTATTATGAATGCTATTACTATTATAACCATTATGAAAGGCATTGACACTCTAGCATAATACAAAAATGTACCCATCAACTTATCTTGAGTTGCTGAACGTAGTCCAATCATTCCAGGAGCGGAACCAAGTGAGTTTACAACATTGTTAGCCATATCTTTAACGAAACCAATTATTTGTGCAAAAACACCTGACTCTTCTTTCAAAGCCATTGCATTATAGACACCCTTTTCGTACCCATAAACAGAGTTCCTACCATTAAACAAATCAACCATCAAATTATATAGTTTCTTATCATCTAATCTTCCATTGGCTACTGTAGCCTCTGACCCATCCTCATTAGTAACCATACTAGAGTAGAATGACTGTACCACATATTTGTTTCTAAGTAAAACATCTTCTTCCTTAGCATTACTTACAGGGTACAAAGGAACTGACAAACCTTCACTACTAAGTACATTTGTATTTACTACCATAATATCTTTACCAGAAGAAATGAATTTACCTTTAAACCAACTAAACTTCTTATCCTCTGGAGTAAAGATAATCCTTTTTTCTCCTGCAACTGGATCATACATGCCTACATCTATTGGATTAAATTTAATATCACTCCAAAACCCTGTACTTTTAATCTTATCCTCTCCTGCTACTAGGAAACCTTCCAAACTAACAGAATATCTAAATTTAATCACTGACAAGAAGTCTAAATAAGATTTGGACCCTTCAGTAACGTTGATTGCAATCTTACCTTCATCTGTTGCTGGCACTAGGAACTCTTCCTGTTTATAAATTGATGGATAACTATCCATAAAAGCATCAGTGAATGGATTATAAACAACATCAGAGCCTTCTACGTAATAAGTAGCATTAGAAGCAGCAGGTACCACAACTAAGTTATTTGATAGTACAATATCCCCAAATGCATTCACATACAGTTGCTGATTATAGAAAGATTGATTATTTAATTGGACATTAGGATTCTTATTAGACATCATATTATTTAACAACATTGTATTGATACCTGCTAATCCTCTCTTACCAAAATTGAAAATTGGTTCCGAAAAGAATGTCTCGTTTGTAATTGTTTCTTCTAAAGGCTGAGTAACTCCTTCATACTCTATTAAGTCTGTACCATTAGAAGGAACTTTATCAGAGTCTTCCTCAGTTTCTTCCTCTTTCTTTTCATCTTTCTCATAGTCACCAACATTCTCACCATTCTGAATTCTATTAACAGAATTTTTCATACTCATCATGTAAGTATCACTATCTTCTGTTTCTACAAACGAACCTTTAATAGTTATCAATGAACCTGTTTTACCATCTCGAACCATTTCTATCAACTCACCTAGAGTAATACGTTTCGCATCACCTTCTGTTTTAGAACTAGAACTATCGAATAACGATTCGCTGTACTCTCTTAGATAAATTGGTTTCTTATATCCAGCAAATTCTGAATAAGCTTCAGAAACAGATTTATTACCATTAGTTAAAAAGTCTAGGGCTGTAATGTATCTCTCATCACCTACGTAACTCTCTAGAGGTAAATATACAGAAGATACACTTAATGCTGCAATATATGCTTTATTAACAGCTTCTTGTTTCTCCTTACTGTTAGGATCTACAGCAGTAAATTTAGAAACAGGGTCTTCTCCTGGAGACACTTCTATCTTACCAACTGCATTAATACCTTTTTCTAATTCTGAGATCGCTTTATCATAAAAAATCCTATACTCTGATTTATTTAATAAAGTTGATATACTTGAAACATCTATAGTATAGACGTCAGGATTATCTACTTTAGTAGTTAATCCAGAAAGAAACTCACTTTCTTGATTCAGCCTCAATAATACTTCATAAGCCGCTACAATCCTTGACTTATTATCAGTTAAGAACAACTCTTTACCAGAATTGTCTTTACTATTGTATTCAGCTAGTAAAGCATTGAAATAACTATCTACATAACTAGATGATTCTTGAATTAATTTAACATATTCACCAGTAGATTGACTACCTGATGGAGTAGATAAATTTATAGGAAGATACTTATTGCCATCTTTCTCATTATATTTATTAATAAAATCAGTAACCTTGTTCTTATAAGCAGAATAATAAGTATCTTTCTCAACCTGGCTAAAGGTTAATCCTTCTTTGTTATTAAAGACATAGTCAGTCCAAATACCAGAAATTAATAAATTCTTTAATCCTTTAAAAACCCCTCTTTGGTCAGTAAATGAATTATTAGGAGTTGTTATCTTATGTGCATTACTATAAACTATTTGTTTTATTTCTAAGTCAGAATAAATATCAAGAGCATTAGCTTTGACTGGTACTAGGTTTAAGATAGTAAGACATACTAGGAAACTTGCAATAAATCTCCTAGTAATAATCTGAGTCTTAATCATTAGTATCCGGTAGTCCGAAGTAATAAGTACTATCACCTCTAGACTTCAATGTAAAGTATATGTGAAGATATCTAGGTTTACCTGTATCTTCTAATCCTATATCAGAAGAACTTACAGTTAATCCATTAGACGTACCCGGAGTACCATTCATAACTACCTCGACCTTAATTCTAGTCCAATCTTCATCACGCAATTCACCTTCATTAGCACCTGGTCCTAGCAAGTATGTCATAACTTGATCCTTAGTAATATTACTTCTAACATACCTTTCTATATTAGAACCTACAGCATATTTATAATCACCACTAACACTTTCTGACTTCTTCATTATCTCTCTATAAATAGCACCTGCAACTTTACCTTGTAATGCATCAACACCGGTTCCACTAGCACCTACTGAGAACTGATAATTCTCTCCTACTGTTAACATCTTTGCCACAAAAGCTTTAGAATCTAATTCCACAAATCTTTCTGCGGCAACACCTAAACCATCAACTACAACCATGTAAGCTTGCATCAAACTTCCATTTATCATCATGGACAGAGCAAGAAGCAATAACGTCTTCTTCACAAATGTCTTCATTATCCAAGTAGTAAAGTTTTCATATTCATCTTCCGCATTCTCTGAATACTTCTTTATGTTTGGCATTATAAGAATTAGATAATCCATAACTATGTCTGAACCTCTAGACATGTTACCTACCATTGCTGACTTTCCACCTGTAAACAAACTAGCAGTATAGTTTAACACACCCTTCTTTTGATCTATGACTTTAACTTGATTAACAGAATCCCATAAGTTCGGATTACCCCAATAAATTAAAGTTATCATTAGCTGCACTGCAACTATTATAGCTGCAATAGTTCCTCCTACAGTTATAAACATATTAACAGCTTTACCAACCCAGTTCATCTTCTCTAACCATTTAGTATCTCCAATGAAAGTTTTACTATTGAAAATATCACTAACGCCACTCATTGATGCAGCATTTACCTCTATCACACTAAATTGGTGTATAACTATGAAGGCACATAAAGCGAACATTAATCCTATAAGGTTTATCTCCTGCTCAGTAAATGTAAAAGATTTAAACCTTACACTTATATCAGTTCTAAATAAATTACTCTCCTTTTTTAAATTTAATTCTCTAGGATTAAGTAAAGATTTAACAAACTCACTTAATACTTTTTTGTAATTATTCTTATTATAATTTAATGTAGCATTCGCTTCCATTATAAACTCCCCCCTTATTTTAACATTATCCTAAATAGGACCTATTGTTGCAAAGGAAGCTATCGCAACTAGGACGCCCGAAACTAGGACACCTTTCCAAATTGGTACATGACTCTCAACTGTCTGAAATCCACAAGTAAAGATTTGATAAATATCAACATTTCTCCTTGAACCAGGTGAATACTTAATATCTCTAACTATAATATCCAATGGACTTCTTCTAAACATTACTGTAAGTAAATTAGTAACAGATAAAACTGTACAAATTAACCTTATCCAGTATTTTGCCAACTCTTTTAAATCTCTTTGAGTATTCCATCTATAAGCTTCTAGGAACTTTTCCATAAGTTCTCCAGCATTATCACTAGGCTTGAATTTTGATTTTAACATATCTGCATTTAAACCATCAATATCTTCATAATCTAAGGATTCCATGAAATAAGGAACATTCTCTAAGAACCCATCTGAACTTTTATTAATAACTCTCACTAAGGTAAACTTTGTATTACTATCATCTATCGCCCTAAACCTAACCGAATTATCTAGTTTAAAAGCAATACAATATGAAGAAAACGAAGAACCAGACTGATAAATATTAGAAGATAAAAAGCTAGTTATAACCAATTTTCCTTTATCATTCATCCTTAGAGTATTATTGTAATCAGACTCTTCAACACCATTACCTATTTTCGCATCTACAATATATTGACCTAAAGGAACTTCACTTGCACCAAACTTGACATCAGAAGATATTGCTCTATTGTATAAAGATATTCCACCTAGGGTTTTAACCACAGCAGTATTAATAGAATCTTTACTCGAAGAACCTAGGAGATCTGTAGAAGATAGTTCTGAGATAACATCTGAGTTATTTAAAACACCAGACTGTAAGAAATCTCCAGACTTTTTATAAGAAACATCACCTATATAGACTGTTGAATTCTGTGGCAATTCTGAATAAGTTACATAATCAGAATTCTCATAGACAATAGAATCGACTATCTGAGAAGCAATACCAGAGTTCACTAGGTTTCCAATGTCTAGAACTATCTTGTTACTTGTTACCTTAACTAACTCATTCAGGTTATTAGGATAATATATAGTAGCCCTTGTCTGAAACTTAGGGAAAACTTTTATAATACTATTCTTTACTGTTCTTAAGTCCTCCTCATCTTTCAAATCTAGGATAACCCTTTTATCAGGACCCTCAACTTTATAATAGGTACCTTCTGAAAAATACACGCCAGGATCTTTAGGATTAATGAAATTTATATCACCACTAAAATTAGAACTATTTGTAGTAAATGAACTACCAATCCCCATAACCTCTTTTCTCAAATCGTCAAAATAGTCAATATAACTTGTCTTGGTACCAGACCCATCCTTATAAACTAGCTTATGTGTCTTATCACTATTCTCATCATATCTAAGCTCAACAGGAGACATAGAAACTAGGTCCATAACACCACCGCTAGTTGTCTTAGTAACTATAAAATTCTTTAAATTACTGTTCTTATTATCCTTAACTGTATAAGATACCCCAGGGTAAGCTTTAGGCTTAGTAGCTCTCTTTGCTGATAAATATACATTGGATTTATCAAGAGTCAATTGAGGACTAGATTCAATGCTCTTATAAACTTGTCCTGTATCCAATACTGCAAACTTTGAATAATCTCTGTATCCACTGTTCTTATCTATTTCCTTCTTGTAACCTATAACCTCTAAAGTACGTCTAGACTTAACTTCATCTATAACTGAGTCATTAGAAGATACTTCATCAGTACCTAAATATGCAAAATAATTCTGAACGAAAGGCTTATTACTGTCATAACTTCCATAGTTATTTATTAATGATGAAGATATCTTAACTTTATCTAAAAAGAAATTATTAACCTTCTTAATATCGTAAACACTGCCTTCTTTACCATCATCACTTAAAATAGTAACTTTAGGTACTATGTAGCCAGACTTTATATAATTTAATCCCACAGTACCCATCATGTAATTTACTAGGGCATTAGTCATCATTAAATTACTATCCCATAAACTTGATAGAGAACTGTTATCAGGTCTCTTGTAAAGATTACTGTAAACTTCACCCATAGTCACTTCTCCATTTAGGACATTGTTAAGATGTGTATTATTCACGGGTAGAGAACTACTATCTGGAAGAATATAATTAAACTCAACTATCATATAACTGTTACCTTTTGAAGAACCTATATCATCAGATATATTCTGTATCAGGAAATTACCAGTTGAATTAGTTAAAGTTATATTATAGAAGTCTTTAGAAACTTTAGAACCACCTGAACCAGTAACGACAGGGTCTACTTTAAGTGAAAGACCATAAATTTTCTCTAACGCTTGCCCATCAACACCATTACTACTCTTAACTACATATTCCTTTTCTTTACTCCTAGCATTAGCTGGTAAGAGATAAACATTACTAGGATCCAATGAAGATATCATACCTTGTGTCAATAACTTTGAAATTATATCCATGTTATAATATACTTCACCATTTATTCCTTCAACTATAGTTTTATCAGTTCTTATTATCTCATTACCTACTATAGTTATTCTATTATCTTCAAGTAATAAAGCCCTAGACCCATTATCTTTATTTATTAGGTACTTATCATTTAAAACTAATATAGGCAACCCAGACATTTTCCTTAATGCAGTCTGGGATACAAAAGTTTCGGTGACTTTGCCATTCACGACACTACTAACTGCTGGTATTGAACCAATCTTAGTTGTATTTAAATCACTCGTAGACATATTAGCATCTATCATAGCTACAGCCGCTGCAGCATTTCTAGCTTTTACCTTAAACTTAACAACTAATATATTTTCCCCCTCAGTACTTATAGCAGTAATTTCATCCTTTGGCTTATTAGAAGCTTTTATCTTTTCACCTTTGTAATAATAAGTCAATCTATTATTGAACTTTCTAGTAACATCATATTCCAATTCACCTTCAGCAATAGTAACCTCTCTTCGTTTTATAAGTCCAAAAAGATTTGACAATGTTCTTCTATTATTAACTTCTTCTTTATGTTCCACAACTTCAGTATCAAAGGATGCACCAACACCATTAAAGAAATTAATCTCATTTTCATAAAAGCCTCTAGACAACCAATAGTTGTCTCCATCAGTTAACTGTATAGCTGAGAAATCAAATCTAGCATTTTTATTATGAACTCTATACATTAATGTCCTAAAAAAGTCACCAGTAAGTTCTTTATAAAGATTACTAAATTCGTCATCATTTTCAAAGTTCAATACACCTTTGGCTACTAGGAACATAACAGTGTCTTTACTACTCTCATCAACTCTATCTAGGAATTTAGCGCCATACTTATAATTAACTAACTGAGCTTCAGTTTTAGTCATCTCTTTCTCAGTTAACCTTAAAGCCTTCTCAATATACCTTAACGCATCTATAGTTAGTAATTTCTCATCTAGGAACCATGAGTGCTCTTTATGAGACAAAGTTGCAATGGTACCATCTTCTACTAACTCAAACCCATTTCCAAATGGAGAAGAACCTTCTACAACAAACTGATTGATATCATTTGCACTATTAACACTATAATAACCCAGGCTAGGATCCCAAGAAGGTAAAACTTTCTTACCTACTTGATTAGTTCCATAAGACTGTATTGAATTTATAAAGTTTATGTCTGAAAACTCACTTAAAGAAACTACACCTTTAGAAACTAGAGTTTTGTAGTAGAGTTCATTAACATTCGGACTTACATAGATGTTATAGTCACCTCGACTAAAGTCAAAGCTATCATCTTCTCCAGAATAACCTACTGGTTTATAAGTTGATGTTACATCCAATATCTGTCTGTCTTTATCAAGTTCTCTTATAGATTTAGTACTAAATACCAAATACCTAGATTCCTGTACTCCATAAACAGCCTTAGCTAAAGTAGACATGAAATCGGACTTACTTATTGGCTCATTAGAAGTAAAATCAAATCTACTTTCCTCTTGTGTTTTAATAGGATTATATAAATTAGTTCTATCATATCTAATACCAACATCATAACTTAAAATATCATTTTCTACCAGGTAAGATAGTTCTGGATTACTATCTATAATCTTCTTAGATTCTGAGTAATTTAGAACCTCTTTAAAGTCACTAGGTCTATTTATTGAATTAATTACATCATGCATAGACTCAGTTGTAGTCTTATAACTCGCTTCTGAAGAATTATTTATAGAACTATAACCAGTAACAGTAGTTAGTGCTCCTGCTACCAAGCTAGGACTGAACATGACAGTGATTAAGGTTATAGATATAAATCTTTTATTTATCTTTAACATTAAATCACCTCAAATTCTAATAAAATTGGTAAATCTGGAAATGATAATAAGACATCATTATTCTCGTAGATTCTTTTAATCTTGTACGAAATAAATTCAGAAGAATTAAGCACTTCATTTAAAATATCCTCATACTGTCTAGGTAATCTTATCCTGCAATATGTAGAAGACTTCATCTCATTATAAAGATTATTTAATATTACAGTCTTAACTTCTGATATGAGAGACATTCTTTCCCTTGCCTCTCTATCTTTAGCTCCCTTAGTAATTATATTATAAATTTTCCCTCTTGATATCCAAGACCTTAAACTAACCCATAAGTTCTCATAAGTAGAAAGTTCAGTGGTATCAACAGGTCTATTATCTAAATCTGAAATATCAACCTCTCTAAACAACTTTACTCTCATTCGGATAACAACTCCTTAAATCTATTACTATCCAAACTACTTAAACTTACGTTATCTATTGACTTAATGTTTTCTCTCTTTTCATTACTAGTCAAGTGAGTAGCAATAGCAGATGAATGTATGTTAATCTTTGAATCATTAAATGAAGTAGATCCAGTAAGAGTATTAAAACTTGCTGGATTCTCTATATTAGCAATATCATCCTTACCCAATTTACTCTTTAATATTATAGATCTTATCTTCATCATATTAAACATAAAATCAGGCTCGCTAACATCTAAACTCATAGAATGTAAAATAGTCTGGACTTTATAAATAACCTCTCTACCTAGGTCTAACGCTATATGCTTATCTTCCTGCTTAGTATTGGTATAATAAGTACTAACTCCCATAGACAAAAATTGTAAATCTAGGAAATACTGTTTTAAAGCAATTAGCAAATCATCTAACGAATAATCATTAACTAACTCATTAAGATATGAAAAATAAGAACTAGGGTTATTTACAGTTCTTATTAACATAGACAGTACTCTAGGATTTATTTCGCCTAGAAAGTTTAAAACATCGTTATAACTACAAGGATTGTTCTTTAAGAAATTTAATAAGTTTACTATTCTCCTAGGTACTCCTCTAGACTCTCTAAGAATCAAGTCCTTTATATCATTACCCATACTATAATTATTTTTAGCAAGTAACTTATCCAAGAGAATTCTACTATCATTACTTTTAAGAGAAGTAAAATTAAACTTTATTGCTCTATTCCTTAACTCCTCTAATAACTTTCTAGGTCTAGTTGTACAAAGGATAACATAAACATTTTCTCCCAACCTATCTATCTCCTCTAGCAAAGCAGTCTGTCTTACCTCATGTAATGTATGTACTTCCTCAAGAATAAATACAGCTTTACCACTTCCAACATCAAGTTTGAAGATTTGGTTTATTATATCTGTAACATCTTCCTTTCCATTCTTCTCACCTATATTAACTTTCTTAACTCTAGATGAAACACCCTTACCTTGTAGTGAGGCTAGGTTATTTCTACAAGAGTCGCAAACTAGGCAAGGATTCTCATCTACTCTATTTTCACAATTCAATGCTAGAGCTACGATCTCTGCACATGTACTTTTACCTGTACCAGAGTCTCCAGACATCAAAGTAAAGTTGGGATATGAACCATTTAGAACTGAAGACCTGATTAAAGACACAGTTCCAAAGTTTCCAACAACATCGTTAAACGAATAAACTCTCATAAAGCACCTCCTAAACAATTTATTAGTTTTTAATGGCTACTAATATAATAACCATTAAAAAGTAATAAATCAAATAATGTAATAATAAGATAATCTTTAAGTTAACCCTTGCTAGGACTAACTTAAAGATTTCCTTGAGTATAACTAATTTTTAATACGAGATATATTTGTGATAAAATTATAACATTAAAGAGGGCAATTTCTTACCCTCTAAATTTATTTAACTATCTTGCTGCAAATTCATTAACAGTCTTTAATAAGTCTGAATCAATTTTATCAAGTTCGCTTTCAGTTAATCTAGCGTCAAATTTTAATGATGAAGTTCCACCACTTAAAGCACTAGCTAAGAATACTTTAGTTGCTTCAGTTGATGATAATTCAACCTTACTTGAAGATCTATTAGAGTTAGTTGATTTCTTGTAAAGTTCTTTTAATGAATCTTCAGTTAACACTCCACCACAAGCTTCAATGAATTTAGTAAATCTAGGATCTTTGAATGGTGAAATTCCATATTCGTCTTCTTTACCTGAAGCAGCGTTATAAGAAAGTGCTCTTAATGTTGTACTCTTACCATCTTTAGTTGGTCTTTCTATTTTCTCAACTATAGCAGGGTTAGCAATAGCAGCTCCTGTAAATACTCCTCTTACTCCTAATGGTAATCTTTGAGATGGATCGAAGAATTTAGAAGTTATAACGTTTCCTTCTCTTGTGATCTTAGCTTTTTCATTAGCATCTAACTTGTTATAAGAAATATCTCTTCCTGCAACTGATCTAAATAAGTTTCCGAATAAAGATAAGTTAGCTCTTTGTTGATCTTCTGGAGTTTTAACTGAAGCAACATCAATAGTCTTATAAGTTGTTCTTGGGAAGTAGTTTGTTGGAGTTAATAACCTTCTCTTGTTCTCTACTGAGATAACTGGAGTAAGTCTATTTTCAGTTCTCTTAGTTTTCTTATCAGTAACTGGCTTACCAACAAGTTTAACTACTATCTTGCTTGGATCAGCGTGAGTAATTGGTGACTCCTTAACTGTATCGCCAATAAGTGATACTGTTGTCATAGCAAACTCTTTCTTGCTAAAAATCTTTATAACATAATCAGTTGGTTCATTTGGGCTTATGTCTAAGTTAGCATTTGGATTTCTTAAATCTTCTAGTGGTACTAAACCTTTTACTGGAAGTTTAACTACAGCAAATCTTACTGGTCCTGGTGCTGTTTGAACTATTTCTAAAGTAGAATTAGTCTTTAAGTACTTTCTTTCAACTGAAATACCTTTCGCTAAATCTTGAATAACTGATGCAGGTGCATTATCAACAGGTTCTGGTTTCTTTGTGTTTGGGTTTTTAACCACAACAGTTTTTACTCTACTCTTTATTTGAACATCTCTATCTGTAATCCATCCAATTACTTCAGATCTTGTTTCATTATACGCTTTTAATTTTCTTGTGTCAGCTAATTGTACTTGAGAAGTAGCCGCTGAGATAGCTCTTTCTAATTCCTCTCTCTTAGCTTTATTTTCTTGTTTAGCTAGGTTAGCTTGTGTATTTCCTTGGAACGCCTTACTTTCTTGAACACCTGCTGGTGCTGGTGCATTACCTATTTCTTTCTTTATTTGTGCTAGTTTTTCATTAAAATCTGCCATGTTATCTTTCCTCCATTTTTTAATCTTATTTTTTAAATCATGTATTTTTATAGGAATTAACCTATCCTTTGTGAGGTACTGAATAAATGTTCCTGCGTGATAATTGTAAACATAATTACCATCTGATGAGTATACACCATTAGATTTAGAATACGCTGCCCACAACACCTTATCTGGCACAACTACCAATCTTTCATCCAGAGATTGTGACTGCTCGACATCGCTAATGGCTACACATCTTTGACTCACAACTGAATCCTTTATTAGGTTACAATCATTCGGAATCTTATTTGAATTTTTCAACTCAATAAACTCCTCAACAAACATTTATTTAACACCTCCTTTTATTTTTTATAATCACTATTATATAAAAATTTAACCTATTAAAACAGTGTAAAATAGATTAAGAAATTTTACTATTTATTCCTTCTAAAACTGAAGAAATGCTTTTTAAACTCTCTTTAATTATACGTTTATCATCATCTGATTTAACATTAAATTCAACTAGGTCAGAGTCCAAACCAGTAGTAATTTTGAAACTAACATCAACATTGGAACCTCTAGAAGGTATTATGTTAAACCCTGATACATTAAACATCTGACTTGATTCTAGCATAGATTTATTATTAGAAGCAGTCATGTAATGTTTACACTTATTTAAAATTAAACTTATAGTGCCTGGCTTAAACCCATTTAAGATGATTGTATCATCATCAAAGTTTAAAATCTTTATACCAGCACCCCTTAAATCACCTATAGTAAGAACATCATTAAACTTAACATTCTTTATAGTTGGATAACTTTCAAGATCATCATAATCTAAATCTAAGTTGGCTAGTACACATGAGATGTTAACTAGGTCTATATCGCCTGATTTTAGTAACTCCTGTTCACCTAGGCTGAACCCAACTACTCTTACTACCTCTGTCTCTGACAATATAAATTGTCTTAATGTATTTACAACAGTTGTTCCTAGATTCTTAGGAACATTAAACTTTATCATTTAAAATCACCCCCACAATAAATAAATTGAATCAGCTTGATGAGCTTTTAAAAGCTCTAATGTTTTCTCGTTCAGAGAAACTTTCTCGTCTAAGTAATGTTTAGGGAATATAGATTCTAAACAACTTAAATCTAGATTAAAGTCTTCACCTTGCTGATTAGTATTTACCAAACAACTGTAAATATCGAAATAAAAATATCTTAACACTTTCTCTATTAAATCTTTATTACATCTACCTTTGCCAACTAGGTGGAGATAGACTTTCTTATAAATTTCTAAATCCCTATCTTGTACATAAGGTATTAAAGGATAGTGCATTTGAGATTTAACATATTCGAAAAATGAAATAGTCATCCCATGATTTACTTCCCATATTTTCCTCTTACAATTAACCAGTAGATAATTCATTTTATTAAAAGGTATTTTCTCCATAATCATACACCTACAAATCCCTAACAAATACGGATGAAGATGTAAAATCAAAGGGATCTTCCTCAAAGCTTAAATTATTATCTACATGGAATTCTCCACTCCTAAACTTATTACCATAATCAAACAATAACTCATCTACTGAAGAATTACTATCACCACTATACACAAGACTTCTACAAGAATACAGATCTTTTAAAGACTTTACCATACCTTTATAGTAATCCAAATCTATATTATCTAGGTTTGAAGGTTCTACACTTATTTCTTT
>JGI24712J26585_10001289_pt1 | contig 21514 bp, 20 predicted proteins | sample BioPla3DNA2_FD_26585 | JGI IMG/M metagenome (IMG submission 26585) | reverse complement strand
GGACAGAGTTATCCAGACATAACATTTCTGCCACAGCTCGCGGCGTATTTCAATATCAGCATTGACGAGCTGATGGATTATACCCCTCAAATGACAAAGGAGGATATCCGAAAGCTGTATCAAAAGTTAGCGTCGCGGTTTGCCGACGCGCCGATTGATGATACTTTAGCGGAATGCCGGAGTGTTATAAAAAAGTATTACTCTTGCTTTCCCTTGCTGATGCAGATGGTCATATTGCTTGTAAATCATCATATGCTTGCTGAAAGTACGGAGGGCAAAGAAGCAATCCTGCGTGAGGCATCGGATTTATGTGTCAGGATTAAAACGGAAAGCGGCGATGTTCGGCTTTCAAAAGAGGCGGTAAATATGCAGGCTGTCTGCTGTCTGGTTCTTAAAGAGCCTCAGTTGATATTAGATTTATTAGGTGAAACCATAAGACCACTCATGCAGGAAGAGGGACTGATTTCACAGGCATATCAATTGATGGGGAATGTAGTAAAGGCAAAAGAAATATCGCAGATCAATTTGTATCAATGTTTGGCGTCGCTGTTTGGCGCCACCCTGAACTACCTGCAGTTATGCACGGATGATTTTCAAAAAGCAGAAGAAACAATAAACAGGGCTTTGTCTCTTGCGAATATTTACAAGATGGAAAAACTTAATCCAAATGCGGTTATACAGCTCTATGTCGTTGGAGCGCATATATACTGCGCAAATGGATTCGCCGAAAAAGCGATTGATATGTTAAATAAATCCGTGGATGTTTGTATTGAAAATCTTTTCCCCTGCACGTTGCACGGAGACTCGTTTTTCGATTCTATTGACGNATGGCTGTCGGATTTGGATTTAGGCACTGCTCCTCCGCGCAGTGAAAAGATAATCAAGGAAAGCATCATGCAGGATGTACTCTTGAATCCCGCGTTTGCGGGACTTGCGGATGACCCCGGATATAAAAGCGCGGTTCAAAAACTAAAAAATTTTATAGGAGAAAACTGATATGGAATTGCTTAGAGAATACGCCGCCTTTTTGATACCGCTTTTGGTAATCGAGGTCGGTCTGGCTATTGTAACGCTGATTCACGTTTTCAAGCATAAAACGTATAAGCGCGGAAATCGTGTGCTTTGGATTATACTCAGTTTTGTTAATATCATCGGCCCTGTTCTGTATTTTACAATCGGCAAGGGGGATGAGTGATGAATATACTGACCATTCAAAACCTATCAAAAAGCTTTGGCAGCCAAAAGGTCATTGACAACCTTTCTTCCGCCGTACCGGAAGGTTCGGTTTTCGGATTCATCGGGCAAAACGGTGCGGGTAAAACCACTACCATGAAGATGGTTTTGGGACTGCTTAAAGCCGACAGCGGCGAAATGGTTGTATGCGGTAAAAAAGTGACTTTCGGGCAGACCAAAACAAACGATTATATCGGTTATTTGCCGGATGTCCCCGAATTTTACGGCTATATGCGGCCAAAGGAGTATTTGAGACTTTGCGGAGAGATTACCGAAATGGCTGACACGGCAATAAAAAGCCGCAGTGATGAATTGCTTTCGATTGTTGGGCTTGACGGCGTAAATAAAAAAATCAGCGGATTTTCACGAGGTATGAAACAGCGGTTGGGTTTCGCACAAGCATTGTTGAATGAGCCGAAGCTGCTGATTTGCGATGAACCGACCAGCGCCCTTGACCCTGTCGGGCGTAGGGAAATACTGGATATTCTCCGGCGGGTCAAAGGTAAAACCACCGTGATTTTCTCCACACACATTCTCTCTGATGTGGAGCGAATTTGTGACAGGATTGCGGTATTGGACAAAGGGAAACTGGCGCTTACGGGGACTCTTTCCGAATTGAAATCGAGGCATAAAGCGGATGGACTGATGATTGAATTTGCTTCCAATGCCGACAAAGAGCGTTTTACCGCTCTTCCACAAATTGTGCCGCTTATGATGGGAGCGGAGCAAAACGGCATAAGTGTTACGCTCCATGCCGCTGATGTTACAGGGGTAGAAACTGCTGTGCTGAACGCACTTGCGGGAAACAGGATTAACCCTGTAAAACTTGAAGTAGCGGAGCCGACTATCGAAAATCTGTTTATGGAGGTGGTGCAATGAGAGCCTATTTAGCGTTTACCAAAAAGGAATTTACGGAAAGTTTCCGCACATATAAGCTTGTGATTATGCTTGCCGTGTTCCTGCTCTTTGGAATTATGAATCCGCTTTTCGCAAAGCTAACGCCGGCGCTCTTGGAGAGCATGGCCACCGACGGAATGGTGATTTCGATATCCGAACCCACGGCAATGGACTCATGGACGCAGTTTTTTAAGAACGTAGGACAAATGGGAATACTTGTATTGGCGATACTATTTGCCGGTATTATGGCAAATGAATTTAGCCGCGGCACACTCGTTAACATCCTCACAAAAGGCATGAAGCGGCACACGGTTATTCTCTCTAAATTTACGGCGGCGTCTGTTATTTGGACGCTTTCTTATTTTCTCTGTCTTGCGGTGACTTATGGTTATACGGCATATTTTTGGGAGAACACGGGATTGCACCATGTATTTTTAGCATTTTTCAGTCCGTGGGTATTCGGAATATTATTGATAGTATTGTTGATTTTAGGCGGGACGCTGTTCAAAACCTTTTCCGGCAGTCTGCTTTTGTGCGGCGGCGCGGTTGTCGTAATGTTCCTATTGAATATCGCCCCAAAAGCACAGAAATATAACCCGGTCACGCTGATTGGTGATAATATGGCTTTGCTTGCTGATATAAAATCGGCGTCTGACTTTATACCTGCGCTTGTCATTTGTGCTGTATTGATTGTTGTGTTGGTGGCGGCGTCTGTTGTGGTGTTTAACAAAAAGCAAGTATAACGCGAGTCCGATACTGTCTAGATTTTTTGACGGAAGATCATTATCTTAAAAAGACCGCTCCGGTGGTCTTCTTTCATTGCCCCGAAGGAGGTGTAGCCGTTTGCAATCAACTTCATACGATTTACAGAAATACTCAAAGTCAATGAGGAAAAGCGCGTGGTCAGCGTTACGTTGCGTCCGCTGATTGCCGACTGCACCGGCGTGATTTTCTTCACCGACCTTCAGCTTCAGGAAGGTGACCGACTCACCGGCTACATGCCGCACACCACTACGATGCTGAAGACTCATCAAATCCTGCGCGCTACCATAACGGCGTGGTTCGCAACGGCGACACCATTATCATTTTCAATCTCAGCGGAATCTCTGACGGGGCTGCTCACGTTGACAATGGCGGTACCTCATCGGGGTTAGACTGTTACATTTACCCCATTCAAGACATGGCAGCCGGAAGCATATCGCTATCACAAAGCGCGGGTTCTCATGCTGTCACATTCCTTGCGGCGGCGAACGCCGGTGACGAACTTGCGCTGTTTGCAAGCAAACAGCAGTGTTTGAAGAACGGCATGGCAACTACAAAAAATGGATTTTATCAATATACCGCCGCCTATGACAGTAAGCATCAGGTGAAGCTGGAGGACAGGAAGTCGGCGCGGGTGTTCTTTGAATATACAGAGAACGGCCATGAGCAGGGTTCATGGGCAACGCCCGGATGTACGAGGCGCTTCGAGATTACGGCGACAGGCTGGACACAGTCGGTATTTTTACGTTTGAGGTGGATATCACCGGCACGATTTCCGAAACCGGCACCAGCATTTCAAGTATGCTGACCTATATCGATAAATGGCCGCACATCAAGTGGCTGCTGACCATCATGAACCACGGCACAGCTTCCATCTTTACCGCGCTCCGGAATAACACGAACGGCGCGAAAGACAAGTTCCTGTCGGAGATCGTGCTTATCATGCAGAAATATCCGTGGTGCGCCGGAGTAGATATCGATCTGGAGCGCGGCGGCGAATATGAGAACCGCGACGCGGCTAACGCGCTGTTCCGCGATATTTACCAGACGGTCAAGGTATACAACCCGGTGAAGCTGGTCAACATCTGCCTGCCCGGTATGACTTCCGTTAACGGCTCGGTGGGCGGCGAGAACTGGTGCGTATACGCCGACCTCAACGCATATTGCGATACCGCTTCCATTATGAGCTACGGCATGGCGTGGGCTGGCTCCGCGCCCGGTCCCGTATCGCCGAGAAGCTGGCTGGAGGGGATTTATGACTACGCCACGCAAGTGATGTCTCCGGATAAGATATTCCTCGGGCTCCCGGCTTACGGCTGGAACTGGCAGATTTATGACACACCGGAAAAGAATAGCTCCGAAGTCACAGCTTAACATTCAACTATTTGCGGCTCGCCAATCGGCGGGCTGTTTTTTTGCCATAACAGTATCTTTTAACGATTAAAAGGCAAATCGTTAAAAGATGCACACCCCCAGAGGTCTAATCGTTAAAAATAAGCATTTAGCAGCCACAAGTTCGTGTCAAGTATCCTCCGAAAACGGCTAATCTAAAACACCAATTATTGCTACAAGGCAAAAACACAAAGCCCGAAAGCGGCTTAAATCAAGCACTTTCGGGCAAACAAAAAACCACCTGCTGACAAAATTCCTTTTATCAATAGATGGTATTTGATTTGGTGGAGGTGAGGGGAGTTGAACCCCTGTCCGAAACCGCATTCGCAAGAGCATCTCCGGGTGCAGTTCATGTTTTGTTATTCCCTCCGCTGTACGCCCATGAACAGGCTTACAACTTCAGTAGCTTCATTTGTCATGCACGACTCAAAGCTTTGTCGTGTCACGTTCACCACTGTCGACGCCCCATCCCGGGCCGTGGTCCTCCCAGGTGGGACGGCAGCCTACATTAGGCTGCAAAAGCTAATTCGCTATTCCTGTTAGCGTTTATTTTTATGCTCTCGTTTTTTAAAGTGGCCAACGAGAATCCACTACCCGCTTCTCCGGCTTCAACAGCCCCGTCGAAACCAAAACACCCCCATTAAAATGNCAGTGTGCCAATATATATTATATCACAGCTGACCCTGAATATATAGTGGTAATTACCTGCTGCTGTCTTTCATCCGTCTTTCTATCTCCCTGGCAGCGTCCCGCCTGGCGATATCCTGACGCTTGTCGTATAATTTTTTACCACGGCATACCGCAAGTTCCACCTTTACGAGCCCCCTTTTAAAATACAGGCTCAAAGGGATCAGTGTGAATCCCTTTTTCTGTGTTAACCCGATCAGTTTGTTGATCTCGTAACGGTTGAGCAAAAGCTTGCGCGTTCTCATCGGGTCATGGTTAAACCGGTTGCCCTGATCATAAGGGCTGATATGCATGCCGTGTATAAAAACCTCACCGTTATTTATTACTGCATAACTGTCCTGAAGGTTGGCACGACCAAGACGCAGGGACTTAACCTCAGTTCCGGTGAGGGAAATTCCTGCTTCAAATACTTCCTCAACAAAATATTCATGCCTGGCCTTTCTGTTCTTGGCAATGACCTTTGTACCTTCAGGCATCTTTATTCTTCATCCTTTTCGATGTGTGATATGTCTCATAAAAGAGACAAAAGCCTCCTGCTCGGGAGGCATTTTCTAGTATACAACCGATTAACCCATTCGTCAAGTAAGCCTTAAGATGGGATAAAGTCGTCAAACTCAGTCTGGAACGCCTAAAGAAGCCAATCGGTTCTTGGGAACCCGGAGGTTTTGAATGTCAATAAAGGGTATTTCCCAGAGGTGCAGCTACGCTCTTATAAACTAGGAATCCTTATCATGTTGGGCTGATTCAAAAAGCCCCCGGACTTCCATAACAGGTTCTACAAACAGGATTCCCTTTCCGGGCTCATCCAACTGGAGTTCTTCATATAATGTGCTTACTACTTTATTAACCAATTCGTTGGGTATAAGGATCAGAACCAGTTCCTTTTCCGGCTCNATTTCCACACCGAATAGTTTTTCAGTGTATTCTGCACCCACAGCCCGCCCGTGCATGATTGTACCGCCCCTGACGCCTGCATTGTGTGCAACATCCATTACCTCTTCTGCCATACCGCGATCGACAATTACCGTCAGCTTCTTATACATACTCATTTCCTCCAAAGCTTTTTCTGTATTTCCGGTATCCTGAACAGTCTCTGTGCTGCGATTTGCCATTATCACAGGCGTTGTAAAAGCAACTCCATGACCTGGCTCATGGAGTTGGAGCTCAGTGGTGAAGTGATTAAGGATCTCATTTGCCTGTTCCTTGTCAAGAAGGAAGCTAATAACCTCTCTTTTCTGGCTTTTGATTCCCAATACGTTTAAGATTGCGCTGCTTACCGTGCCTTTGCCTATGGTTACGATACCACCGCAGACGCCTTTTGCCTTTGCGANATGGATACATTTATGGGATTGACTGTCACTGAGGATGAGGGTAAGAATATGATATTCAATCCCTGATATTTGAACGTGCTTATCCATGATTACCTCCAATTGCTCCCTTTTTTATAACAACAGCTGGGGATATCTTGCGGGATTTAGCCTGATAGAGTGCTCCGAGCAGTTCGATAGCAACAACAGGCATCATTGCGACAATAGCTATCATACCAAATCCGTCTGTTACCACGTCAGCTGTTGGAACTTGTGCGGCAATACCCTGAACAAATGCAAGGGAAAAAGTTGCCGTCATGGGTCCAGAGGCGACACCGCCTGCATCAAAGGCTATACCTACAAATAGATCAGGCACATAGAAAGCCAGTAACACGGAGAGGCCAAATCCGGGTAATAAATACATCCACAGCTGAATATCGGGTATGAGAATCCTTAATGCGGACATCAAGATAGAAACCCCAACTGCTATGGATAGGAAGATGAGCACAAGAACACGGTTGACCGAGCCACCAGTAACATCTTCCACCTGATGGGTCAATACAAGAACAGCAGGTTCGGCCAATACAGTGGTGAGCCCGAGCAGTAGTGCCACAAGTAAAACAGGAATCTTAGAGTCAAGCGAAGCAAGCTGTATTCCCAGCTGGGCACCCACTTCCATGAAACCGCCATTTACCCCCAGCAAAAATACGATAAGCCCGACAAGGGTAAAGACAAGACCCCTTGAGATATCTATGACCTTGTTCTTTTTATGCTTGAAGAAGAATATCTGGAATAATATATACACGATAATAATGGGAAGCAGGGATAAAAAGGACTCCCATGCTATGGTAAGAAGTTTGGAGCCGTAAGCATCCAGTATATTGGAGGTAGCGATATCTGCTTCAGGTAATGCCCCCTCCAGTTTATCAACGTTCAGAAAAAGGCCTGTAATCAAGACACCCAGAATCGCACCTGTAGAAGAAATACCTACAAGACCAAAGCTATCGGCTTCGCTCATCTTGCTGCTTTTCTTCAAAACAGAGATACCAGCGGCCAATGAAAGCATAAAAGGAACCGTTATCGCACCAGTTGTTGCTCCAGAAGCATCAAAAGCAATGGCTAGAAAATCGGGCGATGAGAATTGTGACAGAATAAAAATCAAGCCATATGCGCCTGCGTACACATATTTGAGTCGGACGCTCTTAATTATGCGCAGCATTCCAAGGGTCATCATCACACCAAGTCCGATGGAGACAGCGATTACCATCAATTTGTTGTCAAACCGGCCGAAAGTTACATTGTCTACCTGATTTGCAAGGATGTGAAGATCTGGTTCTGCATAAGAAATAAAGAAACCCAGTATTAAGCTAACCGTAATTAATACTGCATAGCTGTTGGAGCGGGTTATTGTTTTGCCAATACCCTGTCCGATGGGTTCCAGACCCTGGTCTATGCCAAATAGGAAGATCGTGAGACCAATAATCACCAGAGCAGAACCTATAAGAAAAGCAAATAGCATATCTGTTTCTAAAGGGGTTATGGTGAAGTGGAGTACCAGAACAATGAATGTAATGGGTAATACTGAGGTAAGTACTTCTTTAAGCTTAGCGGTTATCTCAGTCAAATCATCACCTCTCATTGTATAAGGCAAGTGTATGTCAGTGTATTATACATAAATCGTATCCATGTCTGACTCAAATATCCGCTCTGGTATACCCGCTATCCTGGAAGCAAAGACTTGAACAGGACAGAGTATTCAATGAGGGTGATCGGCCACATTTTTGACCATGGATACCACATAATGTATTTAGTTGACTGAGAATATTATATCACAAACAGGTGAGACAACTGCAGATTTTTTGAGATTTTTATCAAATACTTTTACAGTTGATTTGGTTGCTCCCTTCAGATATAGATTTTTTAAGAGCCTCTTCGGCTGCCTCAAGCAGTTTTTTGGAAAGCATATCGTTGGTGGGAATAGTAGTTGCAACTCCCTGGTTAATACCGATAGAGACATCTGTATCATTGGAGGAACCCAAAATGCCCAGAGAAGATACACTCGCACGAAATGCTTCCGCAAGGACAATGGCTCCGTCGATCCTTGTATTTGGCAACACACAGGTGAACTCTTCACGGCCGGTCCGGGCAAGCATATCTGTTTTCCGCCTGGCTGCATGGGATAGATTATTTGCAATTGCCATTAGACAATCATCCATCGCCTGTTGACCGTAATTGTCTATATACCAGTCAAAATCAGCAATACTTACTTTGATTAAGGATAGAGGCAGGGACTCACGCGCTGCAAAACTCCAAACAGAATCATAGTATTCCTCAAAACGTCGGTTGTTGGGCAGGGCGGTAAGACCATCCCGATAATAGGAAACCTCCAGGCACTCCCTGTATTTTTTGATTTCAGCATGGGTTCGTACCCTGGCAGCAACGGTGAGTGGATTATATGGCTTAAGCAGATAATCAGCGGCACCCATCTTAAAAAGCCGGGATTCCTCATCCTCGCTGAACTCTGATGTAATGAAGATAACTGGGATGTTCCAGGTTTTAGGAGTGGATCTTAGCNTTTTACAAAGCTCACTGCCATCCATGCCAGCCATAAGGGAATTGAGCAATATCAGGTCGGGGGGATTCCGAGTTCCAATTGCCTTGAAAGCCTTCTCCACAGTGTTCGCTGATCTTATCCTATATTCTTTTCTCAGTAATTTCTTCAGGGAATTAACATCCTGCTGGTTATCATCAATAATCAATACGCTCTGCTTTTGATCCATATCCAGCTTTCTCATTAGTAACACCTCCGACGCTTCTTATTAATTATATCGGAAAAGAGGACGTGAAAGGCAAGAAGAAATCCACTAATAGCTTTCTACCCGAATTCACCGANTTTAACGTAAAAACTCCGATACCATCTGATATCGGAGTTTTTACTGGTACACCATCAGGGACTCGAACCCTGGACTCCCTGATTAAGAGTCAGGTGCTCTACCNGCTGAGCTAATGGTGTGTATTCAATTGTGTCGAGATCCGCCCGACAATTTTATATTATACATAGAGCAAATCTCAATGTCAATAACCAATTTATTATAGCCGGTTGATCGCCTGTTCTAGCTGAATAAGGGCTTTTTCCAANGTGGATCTCGGGCATGCGATGTTGATGCGCTGGAATCCTTCTCCGCCTGCGCCGAACTTGGTCCCNGAATTGAGCCACAGTCCTGCCTGGTTTTCAATGAAGTCCTCAAGCTTTCTATCATCAAGGTTGAGGGCGTTGAAATCAAGCCATACAAGGTAGGTGCCTTCAGGTTCAACAAGCTTGATTTGTGGCAATCTTTGTTTAAGAAAGTCCCTTAAATAATTAAGGTTATCCAAAAGATACTCCCTAAGCTCCGAGAGCCATTCACTTCCACCTGAGTAGGCAGCACGGCATGCAACGATACCCATAATATTGGGGTCACTGTACCCGCTTGCGGCAATTTCCTTTTTAAATCTTCGCCTGATCTCCTGATTAGAAATAAAGATGTTTGAAATCTGCAAACCGGCAAGGTTAAAAGTCTTGGTCGGTGCTGTGCAGGTGATGGTAATGTCTGAGAATTCTGGCTTCAAATCAGCAAATACCAGATGCCTGTGTCCTGGATAAGTAAAATCCGCATGAATTTCATCGGATATAACCAGTACCCCGTGTTTCAGACACAGCTCGCCAATCCTCACCAGTTCTTCTTTTGACCATACCCTGCCCACAGAATTATGGGGGCTGCATAGGATAAATAGCTTTACTTTATTCTCGATTATTTTTTCTTCAAAGTCTGAAAAATCAATAGTGTATTTTCCCTTAGAGTAGACAAGCTGATTTACTATAAGCTTTCTCCTGTTTGCAATCACGGATCCGGAAAACGGGTAATAGACAGGCTGCTGGATAAGAACTGCGTCACCTTCTTCGGTGAGGGCGCGGATGGCAGTGCAAATTGCGTAAACAACGCCGGGAGTTTTCACAAGCCATTCCGGTTTTACGTTCCAGCTAAACTGCTCTGAAAACCAATGACGCAGCGCATTAAAATAATCCTCTCTTGTGTTTGAGTAGCCAAATATCCCATGGCGGCTTTTCTCAATAAGGGCATCGATAACGCAGGACGGGCTTTTAAAATCCATATCGGCAACCCAAAGGGGCAGTATTCCCTCGGGTTTGCCCAGCCTTGCTGCAAAGTCGTATTTTAGGGAATCAGTATTTTTGCGCTCGATAATTTCATCGAAATTGTTTTTCAAAGTCTATTCCTCCTCGAAAGCCTGCTTGAGATCACATATCAGATCCTCTGCACATTCCAGCCCCACCGAGAGCCTAAGAAGCCTTTCATGGATACCCTTTGCCTCTCGCTCTTCTTTGGGTATATCGGCATGGGTCTGGAGCATGGGATATGTGATCAGACTCTCCACACCACCCAGACTCTCGGCATACTGGATCAGAGATACTTTTGAAAGTACTCGTACTGCTGTTTCTTCAGAGTCGGTTTCAAAAGAGATCATGGAACCAAAACCGGTTGCCTGCCTCTTTGAGATCTCATAATCCGGATGGGAAGGCAGGCCGACATAATGCACCGCTTTTACTTTTTCATGAAACGAAAGCCACTGGGCAATTTTTATCGCGGTTTCCTGCTGCCTGTCCAGGCGGACCGCCAGTGTCTTTATGCCCCTGATAAGCAGCCAGCTGTCAAAGGGGGAAAGGCAGGCGCCAGTGGTTTTGTAGATGAAGCGGAGTCTCTCTGAAAGCTCGCTATCCGATACTACTAAAAACCCTGCCAGGGTGTCGTTATGACCGCCCAAATATTTAGTCCCGCTGTGAATCACGATATCTGCACCAAGTGCAAGGGGTTTCAAGTAATATGGTGTTAAGAAGGTGTTGTCTACAATCAGAAGCAAATCATGGCTTTTTGAAAGGTGTGCCGTCTTTGCAATATCAGAAACATGCATCATGGGATTGGTGGGTGTCTCGATAAACACGGCTTTTGTTTCCGCTCTTATATGGGATTCAATCTCTGATATGTCCCTAGTGTTCACCAGGCTGAAACCAATGCCGTTTTTCTCCGATATGTTGAAGAACAGCCTGTGGGAACCGCCGTAAAGATCGTCGGATGCGATGATATGGTCACCGGGCGAAAAAAGCTCCATGAGTGCTGCGATAGCTGACATTCCACTGGAAAAGGCCATGGCATCAAGACCGCCCTCCAGCTTTGCTACCGTCTTTTCGAGATGTTCCCTGGTGGGATTTTGAAGCCTTGAATAATCATAGCCGGTACTCAGTCCCACTCCGGGATGGGCAAAGGTGGCCGACTGGAAAATAGGAACGCTGATGGAGCCGGTATTGTCATATTTATTATCATTGCCATGTATGCACAGGGTACTGAAATCCATAAATCTCCACCCTCTTCTATATAAAAAACATAAAGCTCTGATTGGTTTTATGTTTTTCAGCCTCATTTACCAGATCAGACAAGGTTATATTCTCCAAAGTGCTTTTAACTGCACCATCAATCTCATCAAAAACAGATACCCGCATGGCAGATTCGATCTCGGGGGCTTTGGACTTTACTGTTTCTTCTGCCTGCTCAAAAAGAGAAAGCTCAACAGCCGACAGAACATCCAAAACAGTTATCTGCCGTGGGTGGCGAGCAAGCTGATAACCGCCCTGAGCCCCCTTTATTGAGGTAACAATTCCTCCTCTTTTCAAAAGAGAGAAGACCTGCTCCAGATAGATCTTGGATATGCCAAGCCTTTCAGAGATGCTGATCACGGTAATGTATTCGCCGCTATTATAGTTTTCGGCCATACTGATGGCTGCCGCAAGCCCATAGCGCCCTTTAGCCGATATTCTCATAGATTAAACCGTTCCTTTCTCAACAGTCAAAACAATCCATACTTTTAATATATAAATAATATGTAAGAATGGGCTGACTGTCAATACCCATTATTCCTATGTAAAAAGTATATAATATTTTCTTTTGTCTATTGACACAATCCAGTGGCAGGATTATAATGGCATTACATAGTAAACATATATGAAATATAAGATAAGTCTTAAGGAGGTTATACTATGGCAAGAATCTATAAGAGCCTGACAGATCTGATAGGGAAAACTCCTCTTTTGGAACTGACCAACTATGAGAAGAAGCATGGACTGAAGGCCACAATCATTGCAAAACTTGAATACTACAACCCGGCTGGCAGCGTAAAAGACAGGATTGCAAAATCCATGATCGAAGATGCTGAAGAAAAGGGGCTTTTAAGGCCGGACTCGGTTATAATTGAACCCACCAGTGGCAACACCGGCATTGGTCTTGCATCTGTTGCTGCAGCCCGTGGTTACCGCATTATTCTCACCATGCCTGAAACCATGAGCATTGAACGAAGGAGTCTCCTTAAGGCTTATGGCGCAGAGATAGTTCTGACAGAAGGCTCAAAGGGTATGAAGGGTGCCATTGCAAAGGCAGAAGAACTCGCAAAAGAGATACCCAACTCATTTATACCAGGCCAGTTTATAAACCAGGCAAATCCCGCAGTACACAAGGCGACCACAGGACCGGAAATCTGGGATGACACAGAAGGCAAGGTGGATATTTTTGTTTCAGGCATCGGTACAGGAGGCACTATTACTGGGGCTGGCGGATTCTTAAAATCAAAGAACCCGGGCATAAAGATTATTGCTGTGGAGCCCGCTGGTTCGCCGGTGCTTTCGAAAGGGACGCCCGGTTCCCATAAGATTCAGGGAATTGGCGCTGGCTTTGTGCCGCAAGTGCTGGATACCGGGATATATGATGAGATCTTAACCGTTGAGAATGACGATGCATTTGCCACAGGAAGAGAGCTGGCGAGGACTGAGGGTTTGCTGGCGGGCATATCATCCGGAGCTGCGCTTTGGGCTGCAACAGAGCTTGCCAGGCGTCCGGAAAACGTCGGAAAGAATATTGTAGTCATACTGCCGGATACCGGTGAGAGGTATCTTTCCACTCCGCTCTTTTCGGATTAAAGAAGGCTGCGAAGAGCGCAGCCTTCAAAAGCTTATGTCAGCTGACACTGAATAACACTTGTTGAATCCATATAATTCATATGTTATAGTAGGCAATTGAGGGGGTGTGTTCCAATGAAGATTTCAACAAGGGGTCGCTATGCATTGCGCCTGATGCTTGACCTGGCTTTGAGCAATCCTGATCAGTATGTGACCATCAGAAGGATTTCCGAACGGCAGGAGATATCCTACAAGTATTTGGAACAAATCATCTCAGTATTAAACCGAGGCGGGTGTGTCAAAAGCGTTCGGGGATCCCAGGGAGGGTACAAGCTGGCTCGACCGGCGGAAGAATACACGGTGGGTATGATACTGAGACTGATTGAAGGCAATCTGGTCCCTGTGGCGTGCATGGAAGATGAACCCAATCAGTGTCCCCGCAGCAGCAAGTGTGTTACCCTTGATGTTTGGAAGCAGCTTGATGATGCGATAAACAATGTGCTGGACAGCATTACCCTCGCTGATCTGGCTAATAAGGCACGTTCTCAGGGAGAGGACTCAGTTGAGGGCGGATGCGGAGTTTGACACCACAGGGCTGATTCTCCGCAATTTATTCACCACCAGCAGATGCGGTCAGCGCCTCTGCGAAAGAGATGAGCTCATCGTAGGTGTAGATACATGAGCGCATATNTGTTGCTATACCATCCTGTGTCCATGACAGGATGTGGACATTTCACGAAGCATACGGAACGGGACTAGTATGTGCAGTTTCAGGTTTCACTTCTTCCGCAAACCGTTATCATTTGGTATAATTTATGCAAAATGGTTCTTACAGGTGGTGAGGTTTGGTTGTGGGTAGCAGTAAGTTACCGGGATACCGCTTATTAGTGCTTCCATAACCGTGGGATCATGAAGTGTTTTAACAGGGGTAAAAAAGGAGCACATTGCTCCATCGTCGCACTGATAGTTGCTGTCTTATTATCCAGTCTGATACTCAGCGGCTGCAAGAATAAGTACGAGGATCTTTTGAGCGCTGGTATTACGGTTCCGCTAACCGAATCTCAAATTATCAGCCTCTCTGTTAAGAGCAGTATTATGGGAAGGGAGATACCTTGCAAGGTTTATCTTCCAAAGGGCTACGGCAATGGTCAAAAATATCCTGTATGGTATGGGCTCCATGGCCATACTCAGAATGAATCCATGTGGATCAGGGAGGTTGCTATAGATGAAGTGGCAGACGAGATGATAGAAAATGGCGAAATTGAGCCCATTATCATGGTATTTCCCCTGACCATGGATGCTACCTTAAAGGAGATAAAGGAAGATTTTGAGGAAGATGGGAAGTTTGATGAGCGCAAGTGGGACCAGTTCATGTGGAAGGAACTGATATCATATATTGATTCTCATTATGATACAGTAAAATCTGCGGACAGCAGATATATCGGAGGGTTCTCCATGGGCGGAGCCATTGCCCTTCGTGTAGCCTTTCACCACCCCGATCTGTTCAGCAAGGTGGGCGGGTATACAGCGGCCGTTCCTGTCAACGATTTTTCCGGAAAACAGCTGGAGAAATGGCTGTATCCAAACCTTGATCCAGAGGATATTTCAGATGTGGCTCAGTATGCCAAGGAGAACGGTTTTGTAAACATAAAGGTCTATCTCGAAGCAGGAAATGAGAACGATCCCTTTTTATCTGCATTACAATCCTTAAATGATGCTCTTCTGGAGCGGGGTGTTTCGTCTGAATTTGTAATATATGACGGCGGGCACTCCCTGGATAATGCCAGAAGATGTGCAGGGGACTACCTTAAGTTCTACATCGATAAGAATTGATATGGAATAAGCCGTTTTCCTCTTCTGCAGACCTTGCAGAAGACTTCGCTTCTTTGGTCAGCGGGAAAACGGCTTTTAATTTGATGCCTGGTGGGTTCCGTTCGATTAATCCTCTTCCACCGGCTTGATGAATGCCTCTGCAAATGAGATCAGCTCATCGTAGGTACATGAGGACGGACAGATATCGATCTTCGTACCATCCTGAACCCATGTGAGACTATAGGCTTCTTTCATGTCATAAGGGATAAGGCCTGTGAGCACAGCTTCAATTCCGTTTATATTAACTGTTTGAATGTCCTCGATGGTATCAATTCTCACCACGGCGTCATCCCCAATATAGTGCTGGTAAACGTAAAATTCTGCATAGCGCGGTATATACCCGCTTTCGATGCTTTGCTCCCAGCTGCCTTCAATCGCAGGTGATGGCATCTCCTCGCTCATAAGTTCGTATACCATTTCCAGCGCATAGGAATGAGTATCGCCGTCGTTGCTAAAAGCTCTTATTGACGTCAGCTTCCAGTTGTCCAAGCCTTTGGGTTCCAGTGGCGTAAAGGCTAAGCTTTCCTTCGCTTCATCGAGGGTGTCAAATCTGAACTCCGGTGCCCACGTTTTGGATTCATCGTTTTCATCAGCATGTGGTGATTCAATCGCACCTAGAATGATGCCTATTGACGAAATATCGGGATCATACTCTTCGCTTAAGTGTTCAACCTTATTGGCGGTGCCGCCGGTGAAGAACAATTGCATAAGCAGCCCCTCGATGCTGTCAGCGAAAACTGTGAAGCAGGTTATCAGTGTAAGCATAACGATCATAGCCGCTATGGCGGCAGGACGCATGACCCGGCGACGTTCCCTGGGCTTGGAACACTGTTCTCTCTGGTCGAGCCGTTTAACAAAATCTCTGAACATGCCGTCCTTATCTGCCAGTTGGCTGTAGAAATCTACGGATTCGAGCCTTTGCTCAAGTTCCGAAAAATCCTGATTCATGCTATTCATCAAAAATCATCTCCCATCTTCCAATTGCTTTCTCAGTTTTGAAAGGGCACGGCATAGGATGACGCCCACATGCCTTTCCCTCAAGNCCAGCATTTTTGCGATGTCCTTGTTGCGAAAGCCTGCGCCGTATTTAAGGGATATGAGGCTGCGCTCCCGCTTGTTCAAAGCCTCCAGGGCTTTGGTCAAAGCCAGTATGTNATCCTTGAGGGCGGCTGTTTCCTCCGGGTTGGCGTATCCCGCTGCGGGAACCTCTCTGGCTTCATCAATGGTCAGATGCGGCCTCGCCCGGCGTCTGGATTTAANATAATCTCTCAGCGTATTGCGCGCCACAGTGAACAGCCAAGTCCTGATGTCACCCTTTCGCTCATCGAACTGCCCACTTTTATCAAGAACCTTGACAAATACGTCGTTGACCAGATCCATTGAGGCATCCCTGTCTCCTGNGCTGTAATAGAAGAAGTTGTACACCGATGGGGCATACTCCGAATACAGGAACAGTATATCCTNACGGCTCAATTCAAAGCCCTTTGCTTCCTGCAAGGCTGGGTTGTTTTCTTCAGCATTCTTCACGGCAAACCGATAGATTTGTCCGCCTTCAACTGTTTCCATATTCACAAGTGCATCACACCCTAACTTAACTTCCATTTCTACTGGCCAGACTTTTTCAGGCCTGTGGGCATCAAGGTTGACGCTCCAAATTGTATATGATAAGTTATTTCTAACCTGTGGTACGCTCGGCGGGCAGGTTATGCACATATCAACCGTGTCTGTTTCATCTTTTCTTTAGGAGGGCTTTTTTGAACATGAGGCCAAGGAAAAGGGCAGCCTTTACGCTCTTGCTGGTGAGCATTTTCATCATGGCTTGCGCAACCACTGCCAGGTGTGAGGAAACCCTGCCAGACAGTACATATCAGGAGACCTATGACGAATTCCAGGTTGATTCCGGTCTTCCGGAGGAAGAGATAGCTGAGCCTGAATACCCCAGAGGAAGGGTAATTGCGGTATTGGATCAAACCCAGGAGGAAACCGAGTTTTCTGGGGGGAACTTCAACACCAGCATTCAGATGCTGGAGGTTCTCATTTTAAACGGCGCCCACACCGGTAAAACAGTTCAGGCACAATATATGCTGAACTACGGCTTCAGCGACAAATATGAATATACGCGCCTGTCCAAGGGAGACGAGGTGCTTCTTTACCTTCAGGAGAATGAGCAGGGTGTTATCGAAATAGCCTATGTGGCAGAGATTGTGAGGGACAAATACCTTCTTTACCTGGTCATCGGATTTATGCTGGCCCTGCTTGCTGTAGGAAGACTCAAAGGATTAAAGGCTATCATTTCCTTGATACTTACTGCGCTGGCCGTTATTTATATACTGATTCCAGCCATACTAAATGGATGGGATCCAGTTAAAATCTCGGTTTTGATGTGTATTTTGATCATTGCCGTCACCTTGCTGATCATCAGCGGATTCAATAAGAAANCCCTCTCCGCCATTATCGGTACTGCAGGCGGGGTTCTCATCGCAGGGATCATCGCTCTGATTGTGGGATCGGCGGCCAAGCTTACCGGGTTTGGGGATGATGAGTCACAGATGCTCATGTATATACCACAGAACATAACCTTCGATTTCAGAGGTCTGCTGTTTGCCGGAATCCTTATCGGTACCATGGGAGCTACCATGGACGTGGGGATGTCCATCGCATCGGCGATGCACGAGATTAAGGAGAACAGCCCGAATATCAAGACATCAGCTCTGTTCAAGGCGGGTATGAATGTGGGAAGGGATGCCATGGCCACCATGTCCAACACCTTGATTCTTGCCTATGCCGGCGGCTCTCTTCACCTGATGCTGCTATTAATGGCCTATGAAACGCCCTTTACGCATATCATAAACTGGGACATGATTGCATCCGAGGTTCTGCGATCCATTGCCGGTAGTATCGGCATCATCTTTGCCATTCCCATAACTGCTCTGGCTTCGGTGCTGATTGAAAAGTATGAGAAGAAGGATCCCCGCTTTTATGGAAGAAGCTACCGATACTAAGCCCGGGTTATGCTGCCCGGCATGCATAGAATAGAAGGTTGATCCAAAACCGTGTATTTTGTTTTCGGTGGGAGTGATGGCTATGATCGGCCTCGCACTTGAGGGTGGGGGAGCCAGGGGTGCTTTCCACATGGGTGTCATAAAGGCCTTTCTTGAGGAAGGCTATGAGATTGGCGGCGTTACAGGTACTTCTATAGGAGCCCTTAACGGTGCCATTCTGGTTCAGGGATCCTTCGAGGAGGGTTACAGAACCTGGGAGAACCTTACCCCATCCGAGTTGTTTGATATAGATGATGAGGAATATCAGCGGCTTGTCAACCGTAGTTTAGATAAAAAAGCCGCCCTTCAGCTTGCTGCCAGGATCAGCAGGATTATCAAAAACAGAGGTGTGGATACCAGCAAACTGAAGCAGTTCTTGCAGGGCCTTATCCATGAAGAAAAAATCCGCCAATCACCGATGGATTTTGGTCTGGTCACCATCTCCTTAACCGGGTTGAAACCCCTGGAGCTTTATAAGGAAGATATTCCAGAAGGGAAGATGATTGACTACCTTATCGCCAGTGCCAACTTTCCAGGGTTTAAGCTCAAGGAGATAGAGGATAATTATTATATCGACGGAGGGCTGTATGATAACTGCCCCATCAATCTTCTCGCCCGAAAAGGGTATGAGGAGATTTATGCCATCCGAACGCTGGGACCAGGGTTTTTTAGGGAAGCTAAGTACCCCGGGGTCAAGGTTACCCACATACTGCCTTCTGAAAATCTGGGCAAGATCTTTGATTTCAGTCAGGATCTGATCAGGCGTAATTTGAAAATGGGGTATTATGACGGCTTAAGGATCATCAGGGGGCTCAAGGGCATCAAGTACTGTATCAAGCCTGTGAAGGAAGAACTGATACTTCGTGCCCTCTACCGGCTAACCGATCAGCAGGTCAACCATCTTGGCAGGCTTTTTGGACTAGGTCAGGCCGAATCCGGATGTATGCTGACTGATAAGATAATGCCTGAAATAGGGAACAAGCTGAGGTTAAAGAAAGAAGCAGATCTACAGGACATCTTTGTAGGTCTGTTGGAACGGTTGGCGGAAGAGCAGGGGATAAATAAGTATCAAATCTACGAGATGAACGATTTTCTCACAGCCATCAGGGCAGGGAAGATGCCGGAAACGCCAGATGCCTTAAGTATTACCACTTCCATAAAAAACATAATAATAGAGAGTCTGTCAAGCAGGCACAGACTTTTAAGGGCAGGACAGATTATAGCCGAAAGTATAAAGTCGGTTTAGACTGCAATAAAATTAGGGACAATAAAAGAAACAGGGGGTTCAAGCCTGTTTTTATTGTCCCATCCATCTCCGGCCATTCACGACAGTACATAAGGATATCCAAATCACTGGATTGGTTGAGGAGAGTGCAGCTTGTTTACCGATATACTGTTCCTTATTATCCTGATATTTGTTAATGCGTTCTTTGCCGCATCTGAAATCGCTCTGATTTCCCTAAATGACAGCAAGATAAGGCATATGGCCGAAGGCGGCAATAAAAAGGCTGAATTGCTCCACAAGCTGATAATGGAGCCAAGCCGGTTCCTCGCCACCATTCAAATTGGGATTACTCTGGCGGGTTTTCTTGCCAGCGCCTTTGCTGCTGAGAAGTTTTCGGGCGGGCTTGTAAGCCTTATCCAAAGTACGGGTGTTGACATAGATGAAGGTGTTATAAAAACCATTTCCCTTGTTTTGATCACTCTCATCCTGTCCTATTTTACACTGGTCCTGGGAGAACTGGTTCCAAAAAGGCTGGCCATGAAGAAGACCGAGTCCGTATCCATGTTGGCTGCCCGGCCTCTTACCTTCCTGTCTGCCATCACGTCACCCTTTGTAAAACTTCTTACCCTGTCCACCAATTTCTTTGTAAGGCTTTTCGGTGTTGACCCCAGCCAGGGTGATGAAGAGGTCACTGAGGAGGAAATCCGCATGATGGTCGATGTGGGTGAGGAAAAGGGTGCTATTCACGGTACTGAAAGGGAGATGATCATTAATATCTTTGATTTCAACAATAAGACTGCCGATGAGATCATGACGCACCGGACCGATATTGTGGCGCTTCCCGTCAGTGCCGGATATGAAGAGATAATGGAGTTGATCAGGAAGGAAAAATACACAAGATTTCCTGTTTATGAAGAGAGCATGGATAATATTGTGGGAATTCTCCATGTAAAGGATTTGCTGAGGTTCCTGGATGGACATGAGCAAAAGGGGGAGTTTGACCTGGAAAAGATAATCCGCCATCCCTTTTTTGTTCCACAGTCAAAAAAAGCCGATGCCCTGTTCCGGGAACTACAGAAAAACAAGACCCATATGGCCATCATCATTGATGAGTATGGCGGTACTGCCGGTATTGTAACCATTGAGGATCTGATGGAGGAAATTGTCGGCAATATCCTTGATGAATATGATGAGGACGAACAGGAGATTGAGAAGCTTGATGATGCCACTTACATCATCAGCGGACAAGCCAGCCTGGATATGGTCAGTGACCTGTTGGATGCAGAGCTGCCGGTGGATGAATATTTTACGTTAAGCGGATTCGTTATCGGCCAGATGGGGAGGATTCCCGGGGATTATGAAAGGCCGGAGATAGAATTCAACGGTGTGCTCTTCAAGGTCATCCAGGTAGAAGAAAAAAGAATTGAAAAGATCAAGGTCTGCAGGACAAACTAAAACAACCAGGTTGATTATAATGGGGGATTTGATGTTCAGGTTTATGAAAGCTATTACATATAATACCGGCCTGAACATCAAATCCTTCACACATAGGCTCCGCTGAAAAACTACATCATTTCAGGCCTTGAGGGAGAAGAAATATCAGCCAGGGTGGAGGAAATCTCTACATCCTGCTTAGCGCTGGTAGCCACATCGCCCAGAGCTACAATACCCACCAGCTGATTGTTTTCCACCACAGGAATCCTTCTGATCTTTTTCTCTGACATGATGCCGAAGACATCCCTGATCTCGGTCTCCGGGTCAACCGATGTCACTTCGCTGGTCATAACATCCTTCACAGGTGTCTGATGAGGATCCTTTCCATGAGCAATATTTCTTACAATGATATCTCTGTCGGTGACTATGCCGATGATACCGTTCTCGTCGCAAACAGGAACAGAACCCACATTGTGTTTCTGCATGAGCTGTGCCGCCTCAACCACAGTGGAGGCAGGGTTTATATAGGCAACGTTCCTGGTCATGACATCCTTTACCTTCATTATCCCACATCCCTTCCGCACAATTATTCATTCTCTATTCTCCCCTCATGAAAAATAATAAGTACAGAGAATTACTGGATTTATTGCTCAGTCTATGCAGG
>JGI24712J26585_10001284_pt1 | contig 21543 bp, 13 predicted proteins | sample BioPla3DNA2_FD_26585 | JGI IMG/M metagenome (IMG submission 26585) | reverse complement strand
TTTTTGTACAATAATTTACGACGCGCCGCTTTATCCCGCCGCAAAGACAGATTCGCCTATCGACGCTATTATATCATAGTCAACTTCAACCTCGCCGTGGTGCTCCGATAAGGCTTTGAAATACAGCTGTTCGCAGCATTTATCGACGAGATTGCCGAATTGTCCCGATGTGTCCGACATATACGCGGAGTCTTCAAGCTCCAGCCGCCTGACTATATATAACGCTTTTTCCTGTTCTACCAGCTCCGTTCCGCCGATGTCAATCAGGAACGCCCGGTCGACGATATCGTAGCCGCGGTCGGTACTCGCAAGATAAACACCGCCGGGATATGCCGACAAGTCATCTTGGTTATACTCGGCCATGAGAGCGTCAAAATCCGCTCCCGATTTCGCTTCCGCCAGCAGCTGTTCGGCAAGAGAATATACCTCCTGCTTTTCTTCGTCGGTCATCGCGAAAAGACCGTCAACACCCTCGGCGCTTTTGTAAAGATGAAGGGAGATATATTTGATGCAGATATAATTTTCCTTGTAATAGGCGTCAAGCTCCTCATCCGTCGGCAGCATAATCCCGTTATCGCCGTAATAAAAATTGTAAAGCGCCTGCTCTTTCTCCTGCATTATGAAGATTTCCCGAAGGATGTCGGCATTTATGCCGTATCTGCCGAGATCCGCGTTCATCTCCGGCTTTGAGCCGTATGAGTCGGCGATGTCCTGTATGTCCGAGTCCACATTTGCTTCGGCTTCCGGGGAAAGCTTCATGCCGGAATCTTCAAAGAGACTTACCGCCACCAACAGCGTCTTCACGCTTTTTTCGACGTCCGCTTCGAGAAACTGCCGGAGCGTCATGCCGTCCGCGGCGGACTGATCCCAGAATTCAGGCGTGTTTTCCGCTCCGCTGAGACTTTCAAGGTAATACTCCATTGAATTCATAAGCATATAGCGGTAGATACGGTCGGAGATTTCGGCTTTGCCGTATTTCATTGCGGGCTTGCCGGCTCCGCATCCGGATAAAAGCTGCGCGATCAGCATAACGGCCGCAAAGACAGCCGTTAAGCGCAGTCTTATTTTCATTGCGGTTTTCACGGCTTTATCCGTAATTTTATAACAACATTTCTGTTTTATCATTTCGCAGCCTCCGTTTTCCCGCCTGAGGCTTTCCCCGCGGCGATTTTTAAGTATCTTTTCAGCGTCAGAAGCGTCATTTCAAGCACGTCTTCTCCGCGCTTCATTCTGAACTGAATATATGGCTTTACGCCGACGTTCATCAGTATCCGCCCCTTGTTACGGGAGTCGGATGCCAGCTCCGTCCAGACGGCGATTTCCGCCTTATACGGAAGAAAGGTGATATTTACCCCCTCCCAGGATATCTTCTCCATCCCGCTTTTTGTTCCGAGACCGCGGATAAGCGATATCTGAAGGAGATTTGAAACCTCCGTCGGCAAATTCCCCCATCTGTCCAGAAGCTCGTCGGTTATATCGGAAAAATCTTCTTCATTTTCGATGCCGGATATCTTTTTATATGCGTCGATGCGCTGATTTGAGTTCTGAATATAGCTTTCCGGAATATATGCCGTGACTTTTATGTTTACGGCGCATTCCTTTTTTTCTTCAACGACTGCGCCCTTTTCCTCAAGTATGGCTTCGTTAAGAATCTTCATATACAGGTCGTAGCCGACGCTGGAGATATGCCCGTGCTGCTCGGCTCCGAGGAGATTGCCGGCGCCGCGGATTTCAAGGTCGCGCATGGCTATCTTAAATCCGGAGCCGAACTCGGTATAGTCTCTTATCGCGGACAGACGCTTTGCGGCTATCTCGGTAAGCACCTTGCCGCGCGAAAAGGTAAGATAAGCGTAAGCGCGGCGGGAGGAGCGGCCGACTCTTCCGCGGATCTGATGCAGCTGAGAGAGCCCCATATCATCGGCGTGCTCTATAACAAGCGTGTTTGCGTTAGGTACGTCAACGCCGGTCTCGATTATCGTCGTCGACACCAATATATCTACTTCGCCTTCGACCATCGCCTGCCAGATGTCGGAAAGCTCTTCTTTTTCCATCTTCCCGTGCGCTGTGACTACCCGCGCCTCCGGACAGAGGATTTTGACCCTCGCCGCAGTCTCGTATATTGTTTCGACGCGGTTGTGAAGATAAAAGACCTGCCCGCCTCGTCTCAGCTCTTTTTTGAGCGCCTCCGCTATGATGCCGTCGTCGTATTCGAGGACATAAGTCTGCACCGGCAGCCGGTCGCCGGGAGCTTCTTCCAAGATAGACATGTCGCGGATGCCGGACATTGCCATGTTGAGGGTACGCGGTATCGGCGTCGCGGTTAATGTCAGGACGTCGACATTTCTTGTGAGCTGCTTGAGCTTCTCTTTCTGAGCGACGCCGAAGCGCTGCTCCTCGTCGACAATGACAAGTCCTAAATTTTTAAACTCGATATCCTTTGAAAGCACTCTGTGCGTGCCGACAAGAATATCTATCTCGCCGCGGCGAACCCGTCTTACTATCTCCGCCTGCTGTTTTGCGGTGCGGAAGCGGGAAAGCATCTCCGCCGTGACCGGATATCCGCGCATACGGCTGAGTATCGTCTGATAATGCTGCATTGCAAGAATGGTGGTCGGAACGAGCAATACCACTTGCTTGCCGCTGCTTACCGCTTTAAAGGCGGCTCTCAGGGCGACTTCGGTCTTGCCGAAGCCGACGTCTCCGCAGAGAAGGCGATCCATCGGGTATTTTTTCTCCATGTCCGCCTTGATCTCCCGCGACGCTTCGAGCTGTCCTTCGGTTTCTTCATACTCAAAGGCGCTTTCAAACTGAAGCTGCATATCGTCGTCCGGATAAAACGCAAAGCCCGGCAGCTTCATCCGCTCGGCGTATAGCTTTATCAGCTGCTTTGCCATCTCCTTCGCCGCGCCTTTCGCTTTGTTTTTTGCCTTTGTCCAGTCGGTGCCGCCCATCCTCGAAAGTTTTGCAAGACTGTCGTCGCCGCCGGTACCGATGTATTTCGACACCATGTCGAGCTGGTCGCAGGGCAGATACAATTTGTCGGTTCCGGCGTATTGTATCTTCATGTAATCGCGGGTCACGCCGTCCATCGTCAAAGTATCGAGACCGATATAGCGGCCGATGCCGTGGGTGACATGAACCACAAGATCTCCCTGCGAAAGGTCGGCGTAGCTCATTATCCGCTCACGCGCAGATTTTTTGCCCGGGCGCTTCTTTTTGGCAGACGATACACGGCTGAGCGAATTCGGATTCGCGTATAACGAAAGGGAGGCGAAATTCGAGGATAATATCTCAAATCCGCCGATATTTACGCCGTATATTATGTTCGGCAAACCGGGTATAAACTCATCTTTGGTGTTTATCACACAGGGGATATCTTTATCGTCCAGCAGGTTCTTTGCAGCTTTAGCCGCGGTTTCGCTTTCCGTCATCAAAAGCACTTCGCGCCCGGCGGCGGAAAGACCGGCGAGGTCTTCAAGCAAAAGCTCCGGCTTGCCCGAATACGACGGGGTCTGGCGGGTGTTGAAGCTGTATATTCCGGAAAGTTTCATTCCTGCGCCGGAGGTGAAGTTGTCAACGAAAAACGACGGAGAATTCAGAATCCGGTAGTTAAAATCATCAACGGAAAGCGAATATTCGGCGTATTTCGCATCGACGGAATATTCGGCGAGCAGCTCCTTTATTTGCTGCTCCTGATGCCACGCAAAACCTTTCAACCTCTCGCTTACCGCGTTTTTTTCCTGAACGGCTATTATATTCCCGTCAAAATAATCAAGCAGGCAGACGCGCTCGTCGTAAATAAGGTTTATATATTTGTCGCCGAAGTTGATGTCAAGTCCGGAGTTTAGCGCTTCAAGCTCGTTTTGCGCTGATTTGCGCGCCGCTATCTTCACTTCGGCAGAAAGCTTTTCGGAAGATATCGCCGCCTTATCTATATATGCAAGCTGAGCGGAAAGCGCTTTTGCAAGCTCTGCGCGCTTTTCTTTTGTTATCATGATTTCCCGCGCCGGAGTGAGATATACTCTATCTATTTTCTCTATCGTGCGCTGGGTCATCATGTCGAAAACGGACATCTGCTCGATTTCATCGCCGAAGAAATCAATTCTGACGGGATTCGGCGCGTGCGGCGGCCAGATGTCGACAATTCCGCCGCGAACCGAAAAGCCGCCGACGCCGTCGACCATATCCGTTCTTACATATCCCGCGCCTACAAGATACTCGGTCAGTTTTTCTATATCCCAGACGGAATTTTCGCCGTCGACCGACACAACGGCGGTTGACGCGGCAAGCGCCGAACGGGGCATGGTGTATTGAACCGCGGCGTCCGGAGTGGTCAGGACTATATCGTAATCGTCGCGGACGACGGCGTCAAGCGCGGCGATCCGCTCGTGTTCGTATTCATGTGATGAAACCATATTTCGATAAACGAAATCGCGCATCGGATATATGAGCGCTTTCATTCCGCAATCGGCAAAGGCGTTTGAGATGCGGAGGGCGTCCTTTTCCTCCGGCACAACGGCGAGAAAGCCCCGGCCGAATTTCTCCCGGAGCTCTGAAGCTAAAGCCAGATAAAACGCGGTGCGCGCGCCGTCGCAAAGACCGGAGACCAGCATCGGCAGCGGCTTTGGCGATCGTAATTGAGTATATAAATTCGATAAAAAGCCCTTGTATTCCCCGCTTGCCGCAACGGGAGCATAAAACAGTCCCGCCCTTTGCCCCTCCTCGATTTTGCCTTTTGATACGTTGTTCATCGGTTCCTTTTCAGTTGTTGTATTTTTGCATGGCGCCTTCGATATCTCCGCTGATTATAGTTTCGATGGCTGCCGGAGTTTCGTTTATCCGCTCGTTGAATTTCACCGCGTCCTCCGACGGCATTACGCCTAAAACCCAGTTTACCATATTCCCCGGATCCGGCGGCGCGCCGACTCCTAATTTTATCCTTATGAAGGCGTCGGAGCCTAAATGCTCGATAATGCTTCTTATCCCCTTTTGACCGCCGTCGGAGCCTTTTCGGCGGATTCTCATCCGCCCCGGCTCAAGCGCGGCGTCGTCCTGAACGACGATGATTCTCTCGGAGGGAATCTTGTAAAAATCTGCCGCCGCCTTTACCGCAACGCCGGATTCGTTCATGTAAGTCATCGGCTTCATGAAAAGCGTTCTCTTTCCGGCTATCATACACTCTCCCGTTAAAGCGGAGAATTTCGAGCGGTCGATTTTAAAGCCTTTTTCGGCAGCGATTTTGTCAACGGCAATAAACCCGGCGTTGTGCCGGGTGCGGGAGTATTCAAGTCCGGGATTGCCGAGGCCGCAAACGATGAATTCAAATGCCCCGGTTTTCTGTTCAGACACATTGCCGGAAGATATCCGGCGGAAAAGTTCGAAAATATCTGTCACGGTAAAAGCCTTTTAACATACCTTACATAAAGATATTGTACCACACAATGATGAACTTTTCAAGCGGGAGGCGCTAAAGGTCAGAAAAATACAAATTCTTTTGTAAATATTTACATTGTTTGAGTGGAAAAAATAACATCTGTTATGATATAATATTTGGTAGTGCAATTAATATCAAAAACAAAAACATTATTAGTGGAGGTTATATTCCCAGATGAGCAAAAAATTCGTATACCAGTTTTCCGAGGGCAACGCGACTATGCGCGAATTGCTTGGCGGAAAGGGCGCCAACCTTGCCGAAATGACAAGAATCGGTCTCCCGATTCCCCAGGGCTTCATTATTACCACCGAAGCCTGCACTCAGTTTTATGAGGACGGCCGTCAGATAAATGACTCCATCGTTGCCGAAATCACAGAAAACATCAAAAAGATGGAAGAAGTCACCGGCAAAAAGTTCGGCGACCACAAGGATCCGCTGCTGGTTTCGATCCGCTCCGGTTCCCGCGCCTCGATGCCCGGTATGATGGACACAATCCTCAACCTCGGCCTTAACGAAGAAGTTATCGCCGGCATGCTCAAGAACAATCCCGACCCGAATTACGAGCGCTTTGTTTATGACTCCTACCGCCGCTTCATTCAGATGTTCTCCGACGTCGTTATGGGCGTGGGCAAGAAGTATTTTGAGACCTTAATAGACGAGCTTAAAGATGAGCGCGGCATCACAGACGACGCCGACCTTACCGCAGCCGATTTCAAAAAGCTCGCCGAACAATTTAAGGCCGAATACAAGCAGCAGCTCGGAGAAGATTTCCCGTCCGATCCGAAAGTTCAGCTTTTCGAGTCGATAAAGGCAGTTTTCCGCTCCTGGGATAACCCCAGAGCCAACATTTATCGCCGCGACAACGATATTCCTTACAGCTGGGGTACCGCTGTCAACGTACAGCAGATGGTCTTCGGCAACCTCAACGACAACTCCGGAACCGGCGTTGCCTTCACCCGCGACCCCGCAACCGGCGAAAAGGGACTTTACGGCGAATACCTTACCAACGCTCAGGGCGAAGACGTCGTTGCCGGCGTCCGCACCCCGATGGATATAAGCCACATGGAAGAGACCTTCCCGGAGGCTTACAAGCAGTTCCTCGAAGTTTGCGATACGCTTGAACATCATTACCGCGACATGCAGGACATGGAGTTCACCGTTCAGGACGGCAAACTCTATATGCTCCAGACCCGTAACGGCAAGCGCACCGCTCAGGCGGCTCTTAAGATCGCCTGCGACCTCGTTGACGAAGGAATGCGCTCCGAAAAGGAAGCGGTCGCCATGATCGACGCTCGCAACCTTGACACCCTGCTTCACCCGCAGTTCGATACCAACGCTCTGAAGGCCGCTTCTCCTTTGGGCAGAGGTCTTGGCGCTTCTCCGGGAGCCGCAAGCGGTCAGGTAGTCTTTACCGCTCACGAAGCCGAAGAATGGAACGAAAGCGGCAAGAAGGTCATTCTTGTTCGTCTTGAGACTTCCCCCGAAGACATCGCAGGCATGAAGTCCGCAGAAGGCATTCTTACCGTTCGCGGCGGAATGACTTCTCACGCTGCGGTTGTTGCCCGCGGAATGGGTAAGTGCTGCGTTTCCGGCTGCGGCGATATCATAATGGACGAAGAAAACAAGAAGTTCACCCTCGGCGGAAAGACCTTCCGCGAAGGCGACGTTATTTCTCTTGACGGTACCACCGGTTACATCTACGAAGGCGCCATCGCTACCGTTGACGCGCAGATCGCCGGCGAATTCGGCCGCATCATGGATTGGGCCGACAAATATCGCAAGCTCAGAGTCCGCACCAACGCCGACACTCCCTCCGACGCGAAGAAAGCCCGCGAACTCGGCGCAGAAGGCATCGGCCTTTGCCGCACCGAGCATATGTTCTTCGAAGCCGACCGCATCGAAGCGTTCCGCGAGATGATCGTCTCCGACACCGTCGAAGAGCGCCGCGAAGCTCTTGAAAAGATTCTGCCGTATCAGCAGAGCGACTTTGAGGCTCTTTACGAGGCTCTTGAGGGCGCGCCCGTTACCATCCGTTTCCTTGACCCGCCGCTGCACGAATTCCTTCCCACCGAGGAACCCGAAATCGAGAAGCTGGCTAAATCAAAGAACAAGACCGTAACGGAAATCAAAGAGATAATCGCATCTCTCCACGAGTTCAACCCGATGATGGGTCACCGCGGCTGCCGTCTTTCCGTTACCTATCCGGAAATAGCCGAGATGCAGACAAGAGCCGTTATCCGCGCTGCCATCAACACAAAGAAAAAGCATCCCGACTGGGATGTTAAGCCGGAGATTATGATTCCGCTTATCTCCGAAGTTAAGGAACTTAAGTTCGTCAAGAAGACGGTTGTCGCAACCGCCGACGCCGAAATCAAAGCCGCAGGCATCGACCTCAGCTACGAGATCGGAACGATGATCGAGATTCCGCGCGCCACCCTTACAGCCGATAAGATCGCTACCGAGGCCGACTTCTTCAGCTTCGGCACCAACGACCTTACTCAGATGACTTTCGGATTCTCCCGCGACGACGCCGGAAAGTTCCTCGACTCCTATTACGAAAACAAGATTCTCGAAAGCGATCCCTTCGCAAGGCTTGACCAGAACGGCGTAGGCATGCTGATGCAGAAGGCAGTTGAGCTGGGCAGACCCGCCAACCCGAACCTCCATATCGGAGTATGCGGCGAACATGGCGGCGACCCGTCCTCTGTCGAGTTCTGCCACAAGCTTGGTCTTGACTATGTTTCCTGCAGCCCCTTCCGCGTACCGATCGCTCGTCTCGCTGCCGCTCAGGCCGCCATTAAGGACGAATAATCAGATATAATCTCATTGAGAGGGAGAACCCCGGTTTTCCCTCTCTTTTTTCATCAGGATATACGCCGACAGACAGTCGCAGGGAATATTATGGACGGCAAAGACAAACAAAAACAAGAGCTTATCCGATATTACGATTTTCTTGCCGATAACGGCTGCGACCCGGTATATGACCCGCCGCAGCTCAGAGAGCATATGAATAAATGGGACGGCGGAGTGTTTTTGACAAAGCTGCAGCTGACAAAAGAAAAATCCGCGCTTGAAATAGGCGTCGGTACGGGCAGGCTTGCCATACAAACCGCTCCTCTTTGCGGCAGCTTTGTCGGGATTGATATCTCTCCGAAAACAATCGAGCGGGCGAAGATAAAACTGAAAAACATTCCGAATGTTGAACTTATCTCGGGGGATTTTCTTTGCCATGATTTCAAGAGAACATTTGATGTTATCTATTCGTCGCTTACCTTTATGCATATAGAGCGGAAAACAGAGGCTGTCGTCAAAGCTGCGAGTCTTTTAAACGACGGCGGACTTTTTGTTCTGTCAACGGACAAAAACCAAAGCGATTACATTGATTACGGAAATCTGAAAATATCGGTTTTCCCCGACAAACCGGATGAAACCGAGACTAATATTGCATATTCCGGACTTACGCTTGAAGAACGCTTTGAAACCGAATTTGCGCATATTTTTGTCGCAAGAAAAGACAACTTTTGCTTCTGCGGTCACGATTGTTCGAAATGCGCGATATACGCCGCAACGATAAGAAACGACGACTCGCTGCGCGAAAAATCGCGGGCGTTTTACAAAGAGCAATTCGGGCGGGAGATACCGGCCGAAGAAATCGTATGTTACGGCGGAAGAAGCGGACGGATTTTTTATCTCTGCCTTGAGTGTCCGTTCAGGAACTGCAGCGTTGAACGGGGACTTTCCTCCTGCCGGCTTTGCCCCGAATATCCTTGTCCGGAACTGAAAGATTATCAGGCGAAGTATGTAAATAAGTATAATCTTATTTGAACCGGCATTTTTGCAGCTTTAACAAAGTTTCAGACAAGCACGCGGAATCTGCCTGAAATCGCTTTTCAGGCGTTTTTTCAAAATACCCCTTGACAAACTCCGGCGAAAGTGGTATAATGTACTTCACGCGGGAGTGGCGGAATTGGTAGACGCGCACGTTTGAGGGGCGTGTGGATACATCCATACGGGTTCGATTCCCGTCTCCCGCACCAGACAGAAAAACAGTCGTTTTATTAACGGCTGTTTCTTGTGTTTTAGGACAAAGAATTAAAATGTCAAACAAAAAAGCAAGGCGCTCTGATTATCGTTGGTTGCCTTGCCTGTTTTTATTTCAGTCAAATGAAATCACAAATCATTCCCATACACCAATATCTCATTCAGAAACGCTTCTATATTCTCTATCGGAGTGCCGCCTACTATCCCGTTCCCCGCCGCGTAGATGAATCCGCCTTCCGGCGAGTCGAAGGTGTCGCGCATCAGGCGTACTTCCCGGCGGACGTCTTCCGGCGCGCCGTTGATAAGCGTGTCCTGAACATCCATGCCGACCCAGAAGGTGATTTTGCCCTTCCAGTCCCTTGCAACTTCGTCCCAGTCCATGGTATGTTTCTGTATCGGGTGCAAAACCGACAGCCCGCATTCGATGAGGTCGCCGATGATTTCGGTGACGCAGCCGCAGGTGTGGAGCCAGACGTCGACGTCGTGCTCCTTCGCGATCCCCCACGTTTCCTTGTAATACGGCTTTATGAACTCGCGGAACATCGCGGGGCTCATCATCAGCGCCCGCTGCGAGCCGAGGTCGTCGCTTATCATATATCCGTCGGGAGCGACTTCGCGGATGGCGCGGAGGAGCAGCTTATTTTCGGTATCGGCGACGGCGCGGTGCAGCGCGTGGACTTCGTCGGGATTGTCATAGTAATCCATCAGCAGGTTTTCCATCCCGCGGAAACCCCATATCTGCTCGTACAGATATGACCAGTGGTGAATCAGGACATACTTTCCTTCGGCTCTTGCTTTCTCGGCGACGCGCTTTGCGTCGTCGAAAATTCCCGGCGCGCCGGTGTCCGGCAGCTCCGCCAGCATCGCCGGAAGGTCGGCCCAGTCGGGCAATGTTGCATTTGAGTCGTGGGCGAATTTGCCTTCGCGGTCGATCTGCGGGAGCCGCCAGTAAAAGCCGTCGTCGCGGGGAGTTCGCGCCGGCATCGGGAAAGGAACGACGACGACGTCTTCCTCGTATTTGTCAAAGCGGGAGAGCTTATCTCCGTATTGTTCCCAAAGCCCTTCTCCCCACCATTTCGTGAACGCGCGCGGCGGGCGGGGCGGATATCCGAAGCGAATCGCGGCGCGGACTTCGTCTTTTGTAAGCATGATGATATCTCCTTATAACTCCATATAATATCCGATATGTTTTTTGATTGCCGTGCCAGCAGGGGATGAACCGGCAAAAGATACGCGGGTCACGTAAAGGATTATGCCATGCGTAACAGATATTAATGTTGTCAATATTGCATTTGAGTTGTCCAAAATAATATTTTGCTGATTTAAGGGTTGATTATCAGTGATATGTCTCCTATAATTAAGATGACGGCAGTTCATCACATTTTGGTTATGTTTTGTGCAAAACACAGAGAAAGGAAGCGAATCATGAAGAAAACCGCAATCAGTCCGAAACAGCTGACAGCCCTCATTCTGCTTTTCGCCGTGTTCGTTACGGTTTTGTCTTCCTGCGCGTCAAAGGATGCCGAAAAGCAGGAGACCGCGGCGGATGAAACATCGGCTGTTCAGGAGACGGAAACGCCTGTCAAAATCACCGATGAGAAATTCACCGGGGAAGAGTTCAACATAGCGTATATGACCGGCGGCTCCTACGGCATGGGAAACGAAGTTTACTACTCATTCGAAGACAGCGAGACATCCTTCATCAGCTCGGCGGTCTATGAGCGGAACCGGCTGACCGAAGAACGGCTGGACATCACGATCAAAGGGACATTCATCAATCCCAGTGAAGCCACTACATTCAACAACTACATAATGAACCTGGTTCAGGCAGGCGACACGACATACGACGCGATATGCAACTACCTCCGCTATAATTACTGGCTCGTTCAGCAGCAGGGGCTGCTCAATATCCGGGAAATCGATTCCTTTTGTCTGGATAATCCCTGGTGGGACAAAGGGGTAAACGAATCCTTCTCCTTCATGGGAAAAAAGCAGTTTTTCGCAACGGGGGACATCTGCTTTGACGACGACTGTACGACCCAGATTATGGTTTTCAGCAAGAAACTGCACGGCGACTACGGTCTTGAGCAGCCTTACGAAATCGTAAAAAACGGCGGATGGACTCTTGACATGATGGTGGAAAACATGGCTCTGGCTTATAATGATCTTAACGGCGACGGGATCATGGACAGAAACGACAGTTACGGACTCAGCGTAGGGGTGGGAAATTATCTGGAATTCATGATAACCATGAATGCGCCGTCCGCCGTTATCGACGAAGAGGGGATTCCGCGGTTCGCCTATACATATCAGCCGGAAAAAATGACCACCGTGTTTAACGCCATTTTCGATAAGCTGATCGTAAATCCCGGAGTTGTCGTTACCGAATATGACCTGGCTTCCGATTATTCCGGAGCGAGGAATATGTTCGGCAATGATCAGTTTATGTATTGCGGCATCGCGATCGGTTCTCTCGAGAGCCTGCGCAATCAGATGGAAGACGGATTCGGCGTTATCCCCTTTCCCAAACTGGACGAAAAACAGGAAAAATACTATTCGAGCGGTTCGATGTGGGCTTCAACCTATGCCGTGCCGGTCACATCGGAAAATCCGGACCGGACCGGCGCAATTCTGAACGTGATGGGATATTATTCGGTCGATACCGTTACCGAAACGGTAATTCAGAAAGTGGTTATGAACCGCAATCTCCGGGACATCGAAAGCGAAGAAATGGTGAGAATCGCCATCCGGGAAAAGATATATGATATCGGCCTCGTTCTGGCTTTAGGCGACTTCTACATCAAAATTTACGATATTGCGAAGACAAAAACAAACACCTTCGTTTCCGACATGGAATCAATACAGCCGAAATTTGAAGCCGATATCGAAGCTCTCATCGAAGCATATACCGAAGCCGGCGCCCCGTAAAGAAGAACTTATGGCAAACAATATTCTGATTCCGACTGCCGTCAGACAGGACTGGCTTTGCAAAACGACAACGCTGTTTTTCAGGGGAAGACAGCCCGCATAACCCGATACTGTCCCCCGCCTCGGATGACGTCATGAAAAACAAAATTCCGGAGGAAAAAAGGCAATATAAGGTCATCAACGCATCCGACATATATATCTGGGAGGAGGACGGCAAGACATACGCCGATTATCACGTCGGAGATCAGCAGGGATATCCGCCGGTTCGGGGACCGATTCTGTATATCCGTCGGGAGGAGTTTAACGGACCGATGTCCGGATTTTTGGAAAAACTGTTTAACTGACCGGTTATCAGCAATAAAACGCTGCAGCTGCAAAGAAAAGGATGAAGAGCAGAAATGCCGAAAAGGCAATCATCCCGCCGAAGAAGCTGCAGCTTTTCTGTATCGGCGGCGCCCGGGAAAAACAATTGGGCTTCAGCCGGAAAACAAACCGATTCCGGAGGACAAATCCCCGGCGTCTGCGTTCATAGCAGCTGCAGCTTCGGGTTTTTGTATTCGACGGCGTTTTCCGACTCGCGCGGGGCGGTTTTCGGAAACATCGCTCCGCTGTTCAGAGAAGAACACAGACTGAAATCCAGATAAATATCATCGCGTATTTCCCTGTCCGGCGGTTCGTGCATCTGCATATATCGCGACGGACTCATACCGAAATACTGCTTGAATGCCTTGCTAAAAGCCGCAACTGAAGAAAAACCGCATTTTCCGGCGATATCGGTGACAGAGCTCCGTCCTTCGAAAAGCAGGCTGAGCGCGTATTCAAAACGTTTTTCGGTATACAGCTGAAATGCCGTCTTGCCGAATTTCCGCTTTGCCAGTTGTGTGAGAGCAGCGCGGTTATATCCGTAATTCTTTTCAAACAAGGCAAGCACGTTCGGATCGTCCATATATGCGCTGATGAAGGAAAGGAAAGCATCCAGTATCTCGTCGCCTTCCTGCCCTTCCGGATTTCCGGCATCCGTCTCGGAATGATAATCTCTGCAGTACTGAAGCAGGATCTGCTGAAACAGAAGCGTGATCTGAATGATATACATCGGTCTGCGCTCCTGCCATTCTTTCAGCAGATTTTCAAACAGTGATTTCAGCATAATGTTGTTGTAGCTGACCGCAGGAACTTCATCTCGCCGTCGAAGCACATTTCTGAGCTCCTCATATAACGGATAACCGGATGAATAATCCTGCACCGAAAACTCAAGGGAGTAAAAACGGATCCCGCCTTTGGGTTTAAGAGAATGCCGGTCGTTCGGGGTCAGAATCACATAGTCCCCGGCGGAAAGAAAGAGTTTTTTTCCGTTTACGGTTATGTAACCCTGACCGGACACGATATACTGTATCTCATAATCGGATTGCCGGTGCAGAAACTGCTCATTTGTGCTGTCGATCCCGCTTATCAGAGTAAACCATCTGTCCGGGGAGATTTGACTTAACGGCGCCGGGGTCTGTTTTGAGAAATTCTCCAAAATGACACCTTCTTTCGGATTGCGCGGAAACGGTATGTTGATAACGTCATTATATCACATTCCGGCAAAAATAATATTGTCCGTTTTAATAAAGTATTGTAAAAAGAAAAATATCTGCCGCAGGTATTGACATAAAACCGCGATTTTGATAAGATGTATTCGGGACATAAAATAAACGAAAATGAGGGGGAATAAACACCATGAAGCTTCTCATTATTACAAACGAATCCTGCGACCTTGCGGACGTGCTGCGCAGCTGTCCCGCGGAGACGAAAACCTTGTCATTTGACGAGGCGATAAGAGCCGATATCTGCGGATATGACGCATTCTGCGTATTCGGCGACGGCGGCATGACGCTTGACGCCCGCCTGCGCCTGAAGCTGGAAAATGAAGCGGACCGGGGGAAAAGGATTTTCCTTGAATCCATCGGCTCCTTCCGCTCGATCTATTCCGCCGGTCCCGTCGACACGACCCGCAGCCGGCTGATATATCTGGCGCCGGACAGCGGAGAGGGAATCCCCGGACTCAGAACGGGGAATCTTTTAGACGATGAAGCCGGGCAGCTCATAACCCCCTGGTTTTCGGTGCCGGGGACGACGCCGCTGCTCGTCTTTAAAGAACAGATCATCGCGCATACGCATACCGACGCGGCTCCCGAAGAAATCCTGAAAAACAGCAGACCCGGCATGTTTAAAATCGGCGACAACATCCTCTGGGCGCTGTTCAATATGCGGAATTTCAACAAGGCAAGATTCGCCCCGCGTGGCAACTGGGAAAAGCTGGTGAAATACATCTGCCGGTTTTTGACGGACAGCGAACCCCGGTATATGCCGGAACCGGTCGTGCGATACGGAACCGACGCGGATCTGAATGACCCCGCCGCTTGGGAAGACGCAAGAAAGACGGCGGTCGAAAACGGCATCCGCTGGCTTCGCGGCTTCCTTGTCGACGGAGGCTGCGGCGGAATTCGCGAAGGTGTCCGGCACAACATTCTGCCCGACGGGGCGCAACTGACGGCAGATACCGTCAGAAACGACTGCTGCGGCGAAGCCGCCGGCGCGTTTTATATGTACGGCCATCTGACCGGAGACAAATATCACATCGGCATCGCGGAGAATATCCGGAAATTTATGCACGAAGTATTTGTTATCCGAAAGGATCCGTTTTACGGCATGATGCGCTGGAGCTATGACGCCTGGAATGTCTGCTATCCCGACGATGTTGCAAGAGCTGTTTTCCCCGCGCTGCTGGGCGCGCTTTATATGGACGACGAGCGGTTTTTCGCCGACATCTGCTCCTGCCTTGATTTCCTCGTAAGCGTCACCTGCCGCGACGGGCTGCCGCACGCGCGATATGACATCTGGAATCTCGACGTGCGAAAGCTTGAAGAGATAAGAGAAAGCGAACACGGCCTGCCGAGCGCTCATTATACCGCGTATTATCTTGCGGCGTTGCTGCTGGCTTACAAAAAGTGCGGCAAAACCGAGTACCTCGAAACCGCCCGGAAGGGGCTTGAAACTATTATGTCGCTTTACCCGGAAACCCGCCGGGAGCAGAGCGAAACGCAGGAAATGTGCCGCCTGATCTTCCCGCTCGCCGCGCTGTATGACGCGACCGGAGAGGAAAAACACAAGGAATTACTTTTCAGAGTGACGCATGACCTTGAAAAACACCGGCATCCTTTCGGCGGGTACCGGGAGTGGGACACCGGCTACAAGGCGTCCTGCAGCCGGGAGTCGACCGGCGAATGTTCGCTGCTGACCGAAAACGGCGACCCGGTTACCGACTCGCTTTACTCGATGAATTGGCTGCCGATCGGGTTTGCTTACGCTTATTATGCCACGAACGACTTGTATTTCTATGATCTGTGGAAAAACGTAATCACCTTCTACCTGCGCACTCAGATGTATTCGGCGAATCCCCTGATAGACGGCGCCTGGTGCCGGGCTTTTGATATGGACCTTGAAGAAGCCTACGGCTGCCCGCATGATGTGGGTTGGGCGGCGAACTGCTGCGAATCCGGCTGGACGGTATCGGAAATCCTGATGGGGATGATGCTGATGGACATCTTTCCCGAAAAAGACTCATCCGGACAATAAAAACCGCGTGACACGCGTGACAGAGGAAAAGATAATGAAAAAAAGAAACAATGTGTTTGACCTGAACGGGCTTTGGAAATTCATGCCCGACAAAGACGACAGAGGCGGGGAAAAGGGATATATGCTCGCATCCTGTGACACTTCGTTCTGGCGGGAAGCGCAAATACCATGCACCTTTGAAGGCGCGGCGCAGGAGTGCACCGGATATCGCGGCACCGTCTGGTTCCGCAGAACCTTTTCATTGTATGAAACACAGGCTGCGCTTATCTGGCTGGAATTTGCCGCCGTCAATTACCGGGCAGATGTCTGGATAAACGAACAGCCTGTCGGCTCCCATGTCGGCGGATACCTGCCTTTCCGTTTTGAGATATCGAAATATTTCAAAACCGGCGAAAATCTGCTTTGCGTCCGTGTGAATAACCGCATAATTCCGGGGATGCTGCCGCCGAGCCATTTCTGGCGGGGTCACGGCGGTATCATACGCGGTGTGTCTCTATATAGTACCCCTGCTTGTTATATCAATACGGTAAAAGCGGTAAAAACCGATACCTGCCTTAAGATGGTGACAGAGGTTGTAAATCGCGCCGAAACTGCAAAGACCGTCCGTATCCGGCACACCTGTCCCAAAAACGGGCTTTCCGCGCAAACTTCCGTCTCTGTCCCTCCGATGTCGGAAGCGGCGGCGGAAGCGGCGTTTCCGCTCGATGCCTTCGAACTTTGGGAGCCGGAAAGCCCCGCGATGTATATCTGCAAAACGGTAATGACGGCGGAAAACACAGCCGACGCTTATGATATCTCCTTCGGTGTCCGGGATATATGCGTAAAAGACGGAAAAATCCTTCTGAACGGGAAAGAGCTGCGGCTGCGCGGCTTTGACCGCCATGAAGATTCCCCTGCAAAAATGAACGCTGCGGATATCGAAAACTCGGAGCGGGATTTCCGGATGATGAAGCAGATAGGGGCGAACTTCGTCCGGTTCTGCCATTATCCGCACAGCGAGGAGGAGCTAGATATCTGCGACCGTCTCGGGCTTACGGTGCTTGCGGAATTACCTCTCAACGCGCCGATGGTGGCGATTAAAGAATATAACGAATCGGAAACCCGACGCGCCCTGCCGCAGATGTTTCTGAATGCAAAAACCGCGGCGAAGGAAATGATAGAAAGGGATTTCAATCATCCCAGCGTCATCTTCTGGTCGGTCAGCAACGAATCGAACGAAGGCGTCCCGGAAATCCGCCTTATGAACGACGCGCTGATACGGTATATAAAGCAGCTCGACGGCTCCCGCCTTGTTACCCACGTTACTCAGGGATGCTGGTGGTATGATAAAGAACTCGTTCCTTCGCTGTTCACCTATGACGATGTGATCTGCATCAACGCCTATATCACGACGGATCACAACAGTATTACCGGCTCCGGCGACATCACCCCCGAACACGACCTGCACGCGGCCGCGTTCTGGGACGAAAAGATGGCTATATTCCGGGAAAAATTTCCCGGCAAGCCGGTCGTCGTGACCGAATTCGGCTATCCGACCGGGAAACTCCCCGACGGCATTAAAGACGAAGAAAAGCAGCGGGACGCGCTGCTCTGCGATATGCGGGCGATGGAGAAACGGCTCGCCGGATACGCGATCTGGCACTTCGCCGACCACGAATGGGAGAGAGCGGAGGACGGCACTGTCTTCTTCGGTTCAAATATCAGCCCTTACGGCGTGTTCACAAGAGACCGGAAACCCAAAAAGTGCGTCGATGCGATTTTCGAATATTGGAAGGAAAACAGCGCGGCGGCGCAGACGGAAAATCAGAATTAAAAAACTATATAAATATAGGAGGCTTATCATGCTCAGAGATTTCGGCCGCGAAAAATTCGACATCATCGTTCAGGCGGGACAGTCAAACAGCGACGGAACCGGATTCGGCAACGCGCAGAACCCGTTTAAGCTCGATTACCGCGTCTGGTACCTGACCGGCGACTGGCAGGTTCCGAAGGATTTCCATTTCGAGCCGGCGAGGGAGATTATTTACGACAATCTGATCTGCTCTAACTTCTCCCTCTCTTTCGCAAGAAGATACATCGAAGACGGAAGACTCGAAGAAGGTCGGAAAGCGCTTATAATACGCGCTGCCGTCGGCGGGACCGGATTCCTCGACGGGAACTGGAAGCCGCAGGACCCTCTATTCGTCCGGATGATGGCGATGATTAAAACGGCGCTTGAGCTGAACCCGGAAAACCGACTGACGGCGGCGCTCTGGCATCAGGGAGAGACGGACGCTTCGCTTAACGCAAGTTATGACGTGCATTACAATCATCTGATGACTTTTATAAAGCTTATCCGCGAGACGTATGATGCGCCTAATCTGCCGTTCATTGCGGGAGACTTCGTCCGGCAGTGGTCGGAGATGAACGCCGGGATCGTCGCGCCGGTCATAAAGGCTATGCGCGCCGTATGCGCCGACGCCGGCAGCGCCGCGTTTGTCGAAACCGACGGGCTGCTTTCAAACGACCAGGACCCTAACAATAATCCCTGCAAAGGCGACACCATCCACTTCTGCCGCCAGGCGCTCTACGAGCTGGGGGAGAGGTATTATGAGGCGTTTGCCGGGATTACGGGGAAATAATATAAAACGGAATCGGTTTTGTTTTAAGCTGAATTAAAAAGTTAAGACCACCCGAAAAATTTCGGCGGTCTTTTTTTAAAAGCATATACTCAGTCGGTTTTAATAGCCGCCGCTGTTCATAGCTTCCTCAACAGAAGCATCAATCTGTTTTATTATCTGACTTTTAATCTTTTCCGTCGTTGACACAACATCCGGGCTTGCTTTTTCAAATATGTTCGTCATAAATATCCCTCTTATATCCCAGATCGATACGCCGAGGTCATATACCTGTCCGTCGAATATTATATCTATCATGTCAACCGATTCAGTGTCATTTGCGTATTTCCCTTTCAGGACAATCTCTTTATATTCGGGTAAAGTATCGTTTCTTGAAGCAAACGCCATGGCTTCGAGCAATATTCCGACATTTTCATGATCGCTTTGGGGAAGTGTTTTAGGCAGCGCACTTACTACTCCGCCTACCGTAATGCTGTAGTAATTTTCCTGCGATTCGTCCCACTTCGGCGCGGGCAGCATTCCTATGCTTATATCGTAGGAACGGTATTTTTCGGTATCCCACATGGTGTCAGCCAAGAACACTATTTGATTACCTGCGAACATTTGCATATACAGCGCGCTGTCGTTTGTCGCAAAATATGACTTCGTTTTCCCGAAATCATCAGACATTTTCTGCATGATTCCCAGAGCTCTTTCATCCCCGGGAACAGCAAAGAAAGGATTTCCCGATTCATTTAAATCGACATATTTGATGCCGGCTCCGGAAAGAAGTATCTGATACATTACCCGGGGGAAGCCGGACAGACCGTATTGGTCGGAATTATCGTATTCACCGTTGCCGTCAAGGTCGGACAGATACTGATCGATAACATTATAATATCTGTCATAAGTCCATTTTCCGTCAAGAACGGATTGGTACAGATCGCTTACCTGATTGAGCGTTCCGTACAAATCCTTATTGAAGTAGAAAAGATAGCTTTTGGAATACATCGACAGATTGAAATCACCTACCGCGGCATACTGCATACCGGCTATTCTGAATACTCTGTTCGCGTCGGCGTTCCACCATGGGTTTTCAAGATTGCAGCCGGGCATATCGTTCCACATCATCAATACGCCCTGCGTCAGACAGGAATTGATCCTCTGGTCGCTTACCATGGCTATCTCGTAATCGACCGCTCCCGCCATAACATCTCTTATCAGAGATTCTTCTACCGATGGTATTCGTTTTTCTTTTATAACCGCATTAAATCTCTGCTCAATCATGCGATTTCTGGTGTAGATCGAGTCGTTGACTCCGATCCCTTCCAGCATTTCGGCGTCGATCTGATTCAGCGACCACCAATATTTTGTCCCGTCATAGCTGCTGAAGGTAAGCTCAAAACCGCCCATGTTAACATCAGGTAATCCATCGGTCAGTTCGGTATCCGGAGAGGTGGTTTCCGTCGTTTCGATTGTATCCGCGGAAGGTTCTTCTTTCTCACCGCAGGAAACAAAGAGCACGGCTGCGGCTATCAGTAAAACCATTAACACAACACTAATATGCTTTAACATTTTAATCGTTCCTTTCTTTAGTTAATTTTGGACTTGTCGGCTAATTTAATTGTTTGATTCAAATTGAAGTTATTTTTTGTGTAACAGACAGATACTTTGTTGTCATATAATAGTATCAACATTATATCATGATATCATGAATAATCAACCTTTTCAATCATGAAGAAAAAAACATCGACTTATATCGATATTAAAAAAAATCTACCTAAAACCAAGATATCTGAAATGAAAATGTAAAATAAGGTTGATTTTACCTGTAAAATATAGTATCATAATAATGACATTACAAAATGTCGGATACAGGCGATGGTAATTTTGCGTTTTATAAAGAAGGACGGAAATAAGATGGCTAAGCTGATAGTAAAAAACGAATTAACCGGACGGCAGATAAAGCCGCTGAACGGCGTCGGAGGCGGTCCCTGCGCCGTAAATTTCAGAATTGACAACCGAAAGCTGTTTTCCGAGGCAAATATTCCCTATTCGAGGCTGCACGACATCGAAGGGGCTCTCGGCGGCGGCGAATACGCCGATATTCACAACATTTTCCCTATCTGGGAGCTTGATGAAAACGACCCGCGCTCATATACTTTCGCCTACACCGATGAATATATCAAAGCGATCGTCGATGCCGGCGGCGAACCTTTTTACCGTCTCGGCGAAACTATCGACCACGGATATTTCAAGGGCTGGGTGCGCCCGCCGCGCGATATGGAAAAGTGGGCGAGGATTTGCGCGAATATCGTCCGCCACTATAACGAAGGCTGGGCAGACGGCTTTTATTACGGTATCAAATACTGGGAAATCTGGAACGAGCCGGAAAATCCGCCGATGTGGACGGGAACGAAAGAAGAATATTTTCAGCTTTACAGAATAACGGCAAATCTTCTGAAACGCGAATTTCCGGACATCAAGGTCGGCGGTTACGCTTCCTGCGGGTTTTACGCGGTGTTCGATCCGGATGCGACCGATTTTTACAAAGGCTTTGTCAGCTATTTCGACGACTTTCTTGAATACATAAGCGCCGAAGAAACCCGCGCCCCGCTCGATTTCTTTTCCTGGCATATTTATCACTCGGATGTCTCGATGGTGCTGAAGCACGCCGAATATGTCCGCTCGGTGCTCGACGCCGCCGGATACTCGGACACCGAAAGCATACTCAACGAATGGAACTGGGCGGGAGAGGATATGTTCAATGTCATGCGCTCGATTAAGGGCGCGGCTTTCGCGGAAAGCGTCATGCTCGGGCTTTGTGATCCGAAATACGGCGTTTCGCTCGCATGCTATTACGACGCGCAGCCGCAGCAGGCTTACGGCGGGCTTTTCGTCCGCGGCACCGGTACTCCGACTCCC
>JGI24712J26585_10001283_pt1 | contig 21549 bp, 17 predicted proteins | sample BioPla3DNA2_FD_26585 | JGI IMG/M metagenome (IMG submission 26585) | reverse complement strand
AAAGCATTCGTCAGATATTTTTAATTCTTGAAACGCTTTTAAAACCCTGGCCTGATTGAACAGGCAGGTAGCATGAAAACCCTGACGTATTTCAGATGTTTTTTCTTCTGCAGCTAATATTATTTCTACTATTTCAGGCTTTACCTTTAATAGTTGCCACCATTCCATGGGATTACCTCTCCTGAAAGGCCTGAGTTATAATGTATGACTAAGAATTGTCCTGTTGTTCGGCTGACGTAGTATTAATTAAAATATTCCGTACAGGTATAATGGTTGATACGGCATGTTTGTATACCAGCTGCTGCTTGCCGTCTACATCAAGAAGAATAGTAAAACTGTCAAAACTGCGGACATTTCCCTTAATCTGATATCCATTAACCAGGAAAATAGTCGTCAGCATATTTTCTTTCCTAATTTGGTTTAAAAAATTATCCTGAAGGTTGAAAGGTCCTTTGGACATTGTATCGCCTCCTGTTAGTTTGTTTATTCTATTCGCTATAAGATATTAATATCCTTCTACCCGGGAACAAATACTCTCCAAAATTGGATCAATGTTCCTTTGCTCGTCTATTTCAAACCAATTTATTCTTTTATCGGCACGGAACCAGGTCAACTGCCTTTTTGCATAATGCCTTGTATCCCTTTTAAAATTAATAATGGCATTATCCCAATCCCATTTCTCCTGCAGATATTTGATTATGTGACTGTAACCGAGGGATTGAAGCGATTTAAGGTCGCTGCTATAGCCTTTCTTTAAAAGGCCCTTTACTTCTTCCAGCAGTCCTTGTTCAATCATTAAATCCACTCTTTTGTTGATTCTTTCATAAAGAATACTTCTCTTAGTGGTTAAACCTATCATGGTCAGGTTATATCTACTTCTTTTCTTTTCGGTAAGTTCCCTTTGAGAAGATATAGGTTCTCCGGTTAAATAAAAAAATTCAAAAGCCCTCATTATACGCCGGATATCATTTGGATGTACTTTTTGAGCGGTAACAGGATCTATTTCCCGCAAAAAGCGATAAAGATACTCTTTGCCTTTTAGTTCCAGTATTTCCTCCAGGCGTTTTCTAATCAGCGGGTTTACTTTTCCGCTTCTAAAATTATATTCATCGATTACCGCTTTAACATATAATCCGGTACCGCCTGTTAGGAAGGGCAACTTCCCCCTTTTGTAAATATCGGCAATGGACTGGTGGGCCATATTTTGATAATCAAAAACGGTAAAATTTACTTCCGGATCTACCACATCGATTAGATGGTGTGGTATCCCCTGCCGCTCTTCCAATGTAGGTTTTGCTGATCCTATATCCAGGTAACGATAGACCTGGACGGAGTCAGCGGAGACAACTTCACCCCCCAATTTTTTACAAAGTGCGATTGAAATTTCTGTTTTTCCAACAGCTGTTGGGCCAACTACAACAAAAAGAGGTATTAATTCTCTCTGCTGGAAATCATTCTTTTCGCTCACCGTCAACCCTGCCTTTTGAAGTATTTCTCAATATCATTTTTTTTCAGTTTGATCATAACGGGTCTTCCGTGTGGGCAATAGTAGGGATTTTTGCATTGTCCGAGCTGTACCAGCAGATTTCTGATTTCTTCCACTGTAAATACCCTGTTTGCTTTAACAGCTGTTTTACAGGCGAGTTTTAACAGCGTTTTTTTTTGGTATTCCCTGCCTGCCAACGCCAGGCCTGAAAAATCTTCCAGAATGGAAAAGATCGTATCCGCTGAAAAAACATCTTTGAGGAAAAACGGTACCGCCCTTATTATAAAGGTATTATTTCCAAATTGCTCCATTTCTAATCCGATTTCACGCAGTAAATGAACTTTATCTGTTAATTCTTCAGCCATAAAAGATGGAACCTCCAGAGGAAATGGAATAATTTCCTGGAGATAATGTTCCCGGCTTTTTTCATTTCGTTCTATTTCTTCCCATAAGATTCTTTCATGTGCAGCATGCTGATCGATTATAATCAGGCCATCCTCTTCTTCTAAAAGTATATACGTTCCAAAAATCTGTCCTTTTATAGAACCCGAAAAAGGCTTTCCAGTAAAGAGTTTCGCGGTCAACTTTGGGGTTTTTAGCGTTTTTCCCGGATCATCAGCCTGAATTGAGTTGTAATTACTTTGGGGTTCGCTTTCCATTATCCTTTCCGGATATAAATTTTTATTGCGTTGAATTGCTTTTTCTCTTTCAATTTCTTCGCTTACCCCCCCTTTATATACTTCTTTTTTTATTCCTTTCAACGGGGGTTTTTCATTTTCCAATTCAGGTTGTAATACGCTGTTTTTTTGAACCCAAGGTATAAAGTAACACGGTGAAAAGGCTTGCTTGAGGCATTCTTCCAGATACTTCCGCACCATTTCTTCTTGGTGAAAACGTATTTCCGTTTTTGAAGGATGAACGTTCACATCAATATTTCCGGGGTCTACAAAAAGAAATAAAAAGGCAGCGGGATATTTGCGCGAAGTAACGATTCTGGTATAACTTTTATCCAGGGCGTCCTTCATTATTTGATTGCGGATATAGCGGTTATTGACAAAAAAAACCTGAAAAATTCTGCTATTGCGTGCAAAGGAAGGATTACTGACAAAACCTGTCAGAGCAAGTTCTTTGCCCGGGAAATCCAGAGGGACAAGCTCGCGGGCAAGGCTGGTTCCATAGAGGTTTACAATAACGTTGAATAACTTTCCATCACCTGATGTTTCTAAGAGGGGGCTACTTTCTTTGATCAACGAAAAGGAGACATCAGGTCTGGATAGGGCCAGTAAATGAATAATGCGTGATACTCTTGCTGTTTCAGCGGGAATCCCTTTTAAAAATTTTAAGCGTGCCGGTGTATTATAAAAGAGATCTCTTACTGTTACGCTGGTTCCAACAGGAAATCCTATTTCCGTAAACTTTTTTTCTTTGTTCCCCTCTAAAATAATACAGCTTCCGGTACTTTCTTCTTTATGGCGGGTCTTAATAGACAGCTTTGAAACAGAAGCTATGCTCGGTAAAGCTTCCCCGCGAAAACCAAGTGAAGAAATGCGCTCCAGATCTTGAAGGCATTTTATCTTGCTGGTCGCATGTCTTTCCACAGCCAGACGCAATTCACTCGCATGAATTCCTGAACCGTCATCTATTACGGTAATTTCCTGGAGGCCGCCTTTTTCCAGGATTACTTTGATATGCTTTGCGCCTGCGTCAAGGGAGTTTTCCAGAAGTTCTTTTACTACTGAAGCCGGGTTTTCTACCACTTCTCCGGCAGCTATTTGCTCTGCAGTTGCAGCATCAAGTTTATAAATAGGCATAATCAGCTTTCCTTTTCTCCAAAATGTACTGCTTCTTTCTTGGGTAGGAGCCGTGACTGCAGGGAAAAAAGTATGTTGAGCGCTTCCAGCGGTGTTGTATCCACAATGTTAAGACGTTTTATATCTTCTAATATTTTTTTTTCTTTTTTTGTAAGCGCATCTTCTTTAGCAGCGCGGGAAGGTACCAGAGAGAGTTGACCCTCAGAGCCGATAAAGGGCGTTGTATTTACAGGATATAATTTTTGATTTTCAGGGGTTAAAGATCTTGCATCTTCAAGCTTTTTAAGAATATGGCCGGCATTTGTAATTATTTTCTCGGGTAAACCGGCCAGCCTGGCTACGTTTATACCATAGCTCCTGTCAGCCCTTCCGGGTATAATTTTTCGGAGAAAAATAATTTTATCTTCCTGTTCTTTTACCAAAACGGTATAATTTTTAACAGCATGCAGCTTTGTTTCCAGGGGGGTCAGTTCGTGATAATGAGTAGAAAAAAGCACTTTTGCTTTGACTTCATCGTGCAGGTATTCAAGGATGGCTTGAGCCAGGCTCATACCGTCATAGGTGCTGGTTCCGCGGCCTATCTCATCTAATATGATCAGGCTGTTTGGGGTAGCTTCTTTTATTATAGAGGCTGTCTCCTCCATTTCAACCATAAAAGTACTTCTTCCGCTGCTTAGATCATCACTGGCGCCTACCCGCGCAAAGATTTGATCTACGGGAGAAAAGAACATTTCTTTAGCGGGAACAAAGCTGCCGGCCTGAGCCATTAGCAGTAAAAGCGCTGCACTGCGACAATATGTGCTTTTACCGGCCATATTGGGGCCGGTAATGATTAACACCCGGTTATCTGTATTATCCAGAAACAGATCATTGGCGATAAAAGGTTCTTTTTCATTTCGCTCAACAACTGGATGGCGGCTTTCTTTAATAATAATCGCATCGTTTGAAGAAAAGCCCGGTCTGGAATAACCGTAGGCAGCAGCTGCATCAGCCAGGGAATAAATGCAGTCCAGGTTGGCCAGTATCTTGCCTGCCGCCTGGAGTTGTTTTGTGTAACTTGCAATTTTCAATCTTAATTCTTCAAAAAGAGCGTATTCAATCCGTGCCAATCTTTCGTCGGCATTGAGAATGAGCGCTTCTTTTTCCTTTAATTCTCCGGTAACAAAACGCTCGGAGTTAACCAGGGTTTGTTTCCTGATATAATCAGGAGGTACCATGTCTATATTGGCTTTTGTAATATCAATATAATAACCAAATATTTTGTTAAACCTGACTTTTAATGATTTTATACCGGTTCGCTCTTTCTCCTTATTTTCATATTCAAGTAACCAGGATTTGCTGTTGCGTAACAGCATTCTCAACTCATCTATTTCAGCTGAATAACCTTCTTTAAATATTCCCCCATCTTTCGTATGAACGGGAGCATCCTCCCTGATAGCTGCATGCAGTTCCTCAGTAATAAGCGATAAGTCCGGGATTTGAATCTTCAGGTTATACAGTAACTTTGAAGAAGCGGATTCCAGCAGGCCTTTAATCTGTGGCAGGAGCAGGAGTGTTTTTTTCAGGGCCAGCAGATCACGGGGATTGGTCAGCCCCATATTTATTCTACTGCTGAGCCTTTCCAGGTCATAAGCCTGTCCAAGCATTTCTCCAAGTTCCTCTTTAAGGAGCAGCTTTTCCTTAAATTCCCCTACAGCATCCCAGCGTTGTTCGATCAACTCTTTATTTAATAAAGGCATTTCCAGCCATTTTCTCAGAAGCCTTGCACCCATGGATGTCCTGGTTCTGTCGAGAATACCGAGGAGAGAATTTTTCTTGTCCCTGGAGTGCATTGTTTCAGTAATCTCCAAATTACGAACTGTGACGGCATCCATTCTCAAGAACTCTTTTTCCCTGTAGAATTTGATCCCGCCGAGGTGAGCGATAGCGTTATTTTGCATTTTTTTGATGTATTTCAATGCCAGAGCAGTGGAATATTGCGCTGCCTTGCTGGTTTTAATCCCGGAATTAATTAATATTTTTTCTGAGAATTGTTGGTTTAATATGCCTTCGGCCTCCTTTTCGTCCGAAAAAGAGATATTTTGATTTATTAACGCAAATTCCTTTATTCTATTAAAAATATCCGGGGATAAATTATTTGTAAGCATCTTTTCCAAAACAATTTCGGATGGTTTTAAGCGATATAGCTTATCTAACGCTCTATCCATGCTACCATCTTGATCGAAATGAAAAGCAAGCAGTTCACCTGTAGAAATATCAATAAATGTAAGGCCGATACTATCTTCACGATCAAGTTTAACAATAGCTGCGAGGTAATTACTGCGGTTTTTTTCCAAAAGATTATCTTCTACTATCGTTCCCGGAGTGATAACGCGGGTGACTTCTCTTCTGACGAGTCCCTTGGCCTGATCTGCTTCCTCAACCTGGTCACAGATAGCGACCTTGTATCCCTTTTCTAAAAGCCTGGAAAGATAGTTTTGCGCAGTATGATAGGGCACACCGGCCAGAGGTACCGCATCTTCCCTGTTTCCATCCCTGCTTGTTAAGGCTATTTCAAGTTCCCTGGAAGCGATTACGGCATCATCGAAGAACATTTCATAGAAATCCCCCACTCTAAAAAAAAGAATTGTGTCGGGATAATTATCTTTAATTTTTTTGTACTGTTGCATCATAGGAGTTAATTGCTTCAAAAATTTTCACCCCTGAAATACCTTATTGCGCATGCTTTATTTCCTGATGTTGGATTTATTATAACACAAAATTATGAGCTAAAAAAAGACTCCCTCCTGTATTAAATACAAGAGGGAGTAGCCTTACACACGTAATAAAATGATTAAGCATATCAACTGGAAGCTTCCAGCAGTTCTTTTTTATCGTTGCATTCGGGACAAGTGCCAAAAAAGTAAAGTTGTACGAATAAAATATTAAACCCGGTTTCCTCCTTTACTTTTTCCAGCAAAGAATCCTGAAGTTCTTCCAAGGGAAAATGATCTACATCAACGACCTTACCACAATTTTTACAGTAAATATGGGAATGAGGTCTTATCTGAGCGTCATAACGCAGACCGCCTTCCCCTACGTTTAATTCCTGGATTAAACCCACTTTCTTAAGCACATCCATAGTTTTATATACGGTGGCCAGGCTCATCGCCGGAAAATCTGGCTTTAGTTTTTGATATATCATCTCAACATTGGGGTGAAACTTTGATTGTTTTAAGATTGAATAAACTGCCATTCTTTGTGGGGTTACCTTAATCTTTTTTTTTCTCAGGATTTCTTCTATAGCATGCATGTCTTTCCCCCAACTATTTTTAAGTAATAACTGCTATCAATTATGAATATATAATATAACGTGTGCTTCGTCAAGTTATATTTCCTCAACAAAAATACTCCAGATATTATCAAGGTAAGTATTTCCCTGTTAAAGTCCAGGATTTGGCCTCTATTATTTCTACATCGATTAGTTTTCCCAACAGGTTTTCCTCCGAAGAAAAATGGACTATTTTGTTTGTTCTGGTTCTTCCGGTAATCATATCGGGGTTTGTTTTGCTCCTTTCTTCAACGAGAATTTCTTGTTTTGTTCCAAGGAGTTGCCGGTTTTTATCAAGACTGATTTTACCTTGAATTTTATTCAACTTTTTTATTCTTTCTTTTTTTATTTCAAGATCAACCTGATCTGCCATCGCCGTTGCTTTTGTACCTTTGCGCGGGGAATAAATAAATACATAGGCAGCATCAAATTGCACTTTTTGTATCAAATCAAGCGTATCCTGGTAATCTGCGTCTTCTTCCCCGGGGAATCCGATAATTATATCGCTGGTAATAGAACAATGTTCAACACGGCTTTTTATTTTATTTATTAATTCCAGGTAGTATTCCCTCGTATAGCCACGATTCATCAGTTTTAAAATTTTGTTGCTGCCCGATTGGACCGGAAGATGGAAGTGCTCACAGATTTTTCTGCCTTTTTCAATCGTACGTATGATTTTATCGTTAAAATCACGGGGATGAGAGGTCATATATCTAATGCGGGCCAACCCTTCTATTGCGTCCAGTCGCTGCAAGAGATCAGCAAAATCCAGACCTCCTTTAATATCTTTGCCGTATGAATTAACGTTTTGTCCCAATAAAGTGATCTCTTTATAGCCGTTTTTTGCTAATTCTTTTACCTCCTGGATAATTCTTTCGGGAGGTCTGCTTCTTTCAGGGCCCCGGACGTACGGCACTATACAATAAGTACAATAGTTACTGCAACCGTGGCTTATAGGAACCCAGGCCTTAAAGTCATGTCCTCTTTTAATATGAAGGTGATCTCTTTCTCCTTCATCGTTGATATCAATAACTGTTTTTGAAGATGTACGAGCTTTCTCCAGCAGCTGTGGAAAACGTTCCAATGCGTGTGGCCCGCCGATTAAATCAATATACTTGTATCTGGAGGAGATTTGTTCTGCCAGATCTTTTTGTTGAACCATGCATCCCCAGATAACCAGTAACATTTCGGGGTTTTTTTTCTTTATAGAACGCAACCGGCCAAGCTTGCTCAATACTTTTTCTTCTGCCTTTTGTCTTACTGCACATGTGTTGATAAGCAGTACATCGGTATCTTCCTCGCTGTTAGCCGGGCTGTATCCCATGGCTTCAAGTATCCCGGAGAGCACCTCGGAATCGAAGACATTCATTTGGCAGCCGTAAGTTAATATAAAGTACTTCTTTGGGCTCCAATCATGTTTATTCATGGGCAATAGTTCCCCCTGATATATTAGCTGGATAATATAGATTATACTGTATATGCTTTTATAATACAAGAAATGTAAAAATGTTAAGTATCGGGTTTTGGAGGTAAAAAATGCCGTCTCTAATTAATGGACGGCATTATGAAATCATTAAGGGAGATAAGTATATATAATTAAAAATAGAGGTCAAGATAAAATAGTGGTTAAAACAAGGGACGCTCTTATGCTATAGTTCTTTTCTTTAGAGCAAATAGTTCATACTCCAGGTCTTCCAATTTAAGCTCAATATTGTCTAACTTTTCTTTCAACTCAAGTATTAGAGTACTTAAATTAAAATAATCCATTGAACCTACAACCGCACCACAGGATGTACATTGAACAAACATTATCTTAAAGCGCCAATTCCCCGGTTCCACCTCGACCATCTCAAAGGATTCATTGTCACACTTTGGGCAACGTGATAATGCCATAAATTTGAACACCCTCCTACATTTTTATTTCTATAAAAAAGAATTGTTCCTTTATGTAATTCTTGATCAATATTTGATTTCCTTCAACATTTCACTGCAAAAAAAAATTATAAAAAAAAAATCATCCCTCCAGGAGATGGTTTAATAAATCACGGGCTTCCTCTATTTTAGAACGGGGAACAAATATTTTTATCTCGGCCATGGGACCAATATTAAAGCTGTAAACTACTTTGCCTGCAGCTTCCTGGTCTGTTATTACAGGGATATTATCTTCTTCTAACCTTCCTTTGATCAGGGAAGCAACGATCGGGTCAGTTACAATTGTCAACAGCTCCCAGTTTGTAGTCATAAACTTTTCACCATTATTCTATCTAAAGTAATAATTCCTGCTACGCTTTGTAACGGTTAATTCGCTGAGCCAAGTTAAAGCGATAAAGGAAAGGAGCTTGAAGAGAAAGCTGTAATATAAAGGCCAGTTCTGGTAAAGAAGATACCCTAATTTAAGAGCTGAATAATCAATTCCCGTTAAAAGAGCACTGAAAAAAAATAAATAAGGAAGCTGCCATATTTTTTCTTCCGGCAAAAAGCGCACCATGATTATTCCTATTCCCGCCAGGCCGATTAAATAACCGATAGGAATACCCTCAACAAAATAATATGCGTCCTTAAACAGATAAAATCCATTTGATACAAAGACTATATTACTCAAATAACCAATTAAAATACCCCAAAAGGCAACACTCCACAACCTTTTTACTTCAGAGCGCAAAAAAATTAAGATAAATAACCAGATGATTGCTGCAAAAATTATCCAGGGTAACAACTGACCCCCTCCTTTTTTAAAGCTTTCCCGAGTGCAAGATAGCCCATAACCACCAAAAACCCATTAAAGCCGCTAATAAAAGGCCGATCTCAGCAAGCGGGAAGCGTCTGAACAATATTACCTCTGTTGAGTTGATGATTAAACACAGGCCTACTATAATACTTGCCAGGACGATACTAAAAGAAATCCTGTTTACCATACTGTTGATGCGAGTTAAAATACGTTCCATTTCTAGAATCTCTAATCGCAGTTTTAGATTTCCCTCAGTTACTCTCTCCAGGATTGAAATGATACGGTCCGGGAGAATCTCCAGCAGTTTAAAATACCGGTTGATATTGTTATAAACTATTGCAACAACTTTTTCCCTCGTCAAACGGTTTTTTGCAAGCTCTTCACTTAACGGTTTGGCCATTTCTGCAATACTGTAATCTGGTTCCAGCATAGAAATGAGCCCTTCTAAAGTAAATATGGTTTTTGCCAGAAGGGTCAAATCCCGGGGCAGTTTGATATGCTGCTTAAAAGAGATTTCCATTAATTCATGTAAAACCTGACCCAATTGAATTTCTCTTAACGGAAGCTTATAATACTTTTCCTGGAGCCGTTCAAGTTCCCACTTAAGCTGATTTCTATCAGTTGTAGCGGTTACTATGCCAACACTTATTATTGCACTTAATGCTTTTTCCAAATCCCTGGATAACAAACCTAACACCAGTTTGTTTAGAAGTTGCCGCTGTTCTTCATTTAAATGTCCTGCAACACCAAAATCAAGAAAAAATAATTTTTTGTNCTGCGTTACTCCCAGATTTCCCGGATGTGGGTCCCCGTGGAAAAAACCATCGATCAATATTTGCTTTAAATAGGCCTTACTTAAATGTTCAACTATTTGGTGCCTGGAAAAATTTCCTTTTTCCAGGCCTTCCAGATCATTTAGCTTAGTGCCTTCTACAAATTTAAGTGTGAGAATTTTCTCCGTGGTATAGCTCCAGTATATGTCTGGGATATAAATATAATCCACCTGAGCAAAATTATTTTTAAATTTTTCCGCATTACGTCCTTCCTGTAGAAAATTCAATTCATTATTAATTACATTTTTAAATTCCTCCACGATGTTTTTAAAATTATATAGCTTTCCTATTGCTGTATATTTATCGATTAATGACGCTATTTCAGTTAAAATTTTCAGGTCCAGTTCAAATATATTCCCGATGTTCGGCCGTTGAATCTTTACGGCTATACTCTCTCCACCAGGCAATAGTGCCCTGTGGACTTGACCTACAGAAGCTGCAGCCAGAGGAGTTTGATCAAATTCTTCAAAAAGGAGTTCAAGTGGACAGTTTAATTCTTTTTCAATTACTTCTCTAACCTGAAAAAAGGGAAAGGGCGGAACTTGATCTTGAAGACGGCGTAATTCCTTAATGTAATCGGGAGGCAAGATATCAACGCGTATACTTAAAAGCTGTCCAAATTTAATAAATGTAGGACCCAGTTCCTCCAGCACCATTCTTAACCTTACTGCTTTTGATATTTCCTTAAATTCGGCTTGCTCTTTATGGTTCAGCCTGGGCAAGTAACGTGTAATCTCTTTAATGCCCAAATCGTTAATCAACTGACCAAAGCCGTGCTTAACGAACGTATTAATAATTTTCTGAAACCTTTGGAGGTATTCCAATTTTTCGTTCACCATACCTCTTCTGCGAACTCTGTATATATTAAGTTTGCCCAGAGGTGGTTGTTAAATACTATTTAGTTCTTATATCAATTCCGCAAATTCATTAAAGGAAAATCAATTCCCCTTTCATATTTATTATGCAGATTATCGAAAATAAAGATGAGCTTCTCCATAGACTTCCTGTTGTAGCAGGACTTGAGCCGTTTTTAACATAGTACCAGATTGTCGCGGTGTATGACTTCTTTTTCACCCTGGTAACCGAGAATGTTTTTAATATCAGCGGATTTATAGCCTATAATCAGGTTTAATTCTTCAGCACTGTAGTTAACCAGCCCGCGTGCAATCTCCTTCCCACGGGCATTATAGATGCTGACCGTTTCTCCTTTAGAGAATAATCCTTCGATTTTTGTTATTCCTATTGGTAAAAGGCTTTTTCCTTCCCCTTTTAACGCTTTCTCAGCACCCCGATCAACATAGATAGATCCCTTAATTTTCTGCGCAAAGGCTATCCATCGCTTCCTGCTCCGCAGGTGGCTTTGTTTTGAGCAAAAGTAAGTACCGGTTTCTTCTCCGCTAAGTATTCTTTTGATAATATTATTATGGTTCCCGTTAGCAATAACCATATCAATACCTGAAGCCATTACTATTTCTGCCGCCTCCAGCTTTGTAATCATGCCACCTTTTGCCATCTCTTCCTCTGTATTTCCGGCAGCCTTTTTAATGTTTTCATCAATTACTTCAACGAAAGAAATGCTGGAAGCATTGGGATCGAGGCGAGGATTGGCAGTATAGAGGGCATCAATGTCCGTTAAAATAATCAACAAGTCTGCATCAATCAGTGTAGCAACGAGGGCAGAGAGTTTGTCGTTATCGCCAAATTCGATTTCCTCTGTGGAAATAGTATCGTTTTCATTAACAATTGGGATAGCGCCGAATTTCAAAAGATGCAAAAAAGTATTTCTGGAGTTTATATACCGTTTGCGGTTATCCAAATCTTCCCTGGTCATTAATATTTGCGCTACAATATGACCATATTCAGAGAACAATTTTTCATAAAAATGGATCAATAACCCCTGGCCGATAGCTGCAACGGCTTGCTTCTCTTGGATAGAAACAGGTTTTCTCTTCAGACCCAGGCGCCCGATGCCTCCTCCCACCGCTCCGGATGAAACAAGAACAATGTCTTTTCCCTGGTTTTTCAGGTCAGCTATCTCCCGGACAATTTTTTCAATGATATTCAGGTTCAGTTTTCCTGTTTCATAAGTGATAAGCCGGGTGCCGACTTTAATTACTATTTTCTGAATAGAATCTATACTAAGGGGCCTGTTCAAGAGATATCTCCTTCCCGAAATTCAGATATTTCATTTCCCATAAGATCAGCTTTTTGGGCGGATTTAATCACTGCGTCTATCAGGGCAGCTCTAACCGCACCTTTTTCCAAGGCCAGCAGCCCGGAGCTGGTAGTGCCTCCCGGGGAGGTAACCTTGTTTTTCAATATTGCAGGGTGCTCGCCGGTTTGTAAAAACATTTTTGCAGAGCCCAGTACAGTCTGCGCCGCAAGCATTAAAGCTGTATCCCGGCTGAGACCCATTTCAACACCTCCATCCGCAAGGGCTTCTATAATCAGGAAAATATAAGCCGGTCCGCTTCCACTCAGCCCGGTTACTGCGCTGAACATTTTTTCTTCTAAAGCAACAACCTTTCCCAGGGATTCCATTAGCGCTATTATCTTTTTCTCTTCTTCTCCGGAAACATTTTTATTTTTACAGATAACGCTCATACCTTCACCGACAATACAGGGGGTGTTTGGCATTATTCTGATTACCTTAAGGGGGTTGATATTGTCCAGGTGTCTTTCGAAAAAGTCAATATTTAACCCTGCAGCTATAGTGACCAAAAGATGATTTGGAGAAAGAAAATTTTTAATAGAATGCAGCATACCTTTCATGTCCTGTGGTTTAAGGCAAAGAAAAACGATCTGGGTATTCCTTATAAGGGTTTCCAGATCAGGTGCAACTTTTACCCTTAATTTATTAGTTAATTCTTTCGTTTTTCCTAGATCCAGATCAAAAATTAGCACTTCTTCCGGCTCTATAAGTTTTTTTGATACTATTCCTTCCAAAATTGCACTTCCCATAGTACCGCAACCTATAAATCCCAGCATCTTTTTTCTCCCTCCCCAAAGCCAGCGCCTGCTGCAGGATTATAATTATTTTATTATAAAGGCTTGTGTATTGCAAGTCTTGACAAGCAGGAGCCTTTCAGTTAAAATTATACTTGCGCAGGGGAGTAGCTCAATTGGCAGAGCAGCGGTCTCCAAAACCGCAGGCTGCGGGTTCGATTCCTGTCTCCCCTGCCAAAAATACCGATAAACAGCCACTTCGTGACTGGTAAAAAAGCCGTGGGGAACCATGGCTTTAGTATTAATGAGAGTAAACTTGATCGGTTGGATTTATAGACAGATGTAACTTTCACTGTTCAGCATCAAAGGTTATTGCAGAGCAAAGTGCATAACATATACCACACCTTTTTCTTTTCCTTTCACAACGCCTACACCAATATGCGTATTTTTAGCGCTTAAGATGGCTCCCCGATGATGCTCACTTTGCATAAGGTGATGAAAAGCTAAATCAGGCGGCAAACTGTTTCCCTGTAGCGTGCCTGCCAAGTTTTCCCCGTAAATTTGAAATTTATATCCCTTCTTAGCAGCCAGCTCACCCGGTCGTCCTAATGTAGGCGAATTATGCTCTATATAATTATTCAGAAGCATATCTTCTCCCTTAATTCTCGCAAAAGCTGTTAACTCTTCATCTAAAATATAAGGCTGCAAATGTTCTTTTTTTCTGGCTTCATTGACCAATTCTAAAACCGCTTGTTCATTTGTAGGCAACAAATACAGGCCGTTATTTGTAGGAATAGTATATTGAGTATTTCCCCTAGGCACTATGTTATGCCGGATGTTATTTATCATTGTCTGGCTAAATTCCCACCCGGTTGAAAGCAGGTAAGCAAGATTATTATTTTGCTGATATAAAACTGGCTGTAATGGTATCATTAGAACTAACAACATTAACAAAACTGCGGTGATACTGTTATTGTGCAATCCATTATGTAAAATATTGTTTGATGTTTTTCTGCCAGGCAGTTGAGGAATAAGAACTTCTTTTCCGTAGAATCTTGTTAAAGTTTTCACAATATCACCTCTTTCTCCCTTTCTCAATTAAATTATATCAGGGTTTTTACCTCTTTTGCAATGTCAGAATTAAGGTTTATACCTGTTGTCTTTGACAAGATTGGGGGGATTTGTGTAATTTTATTTTATATATAAGGGTTTTATTTCTGTTTTCGCCTAATTAATATAGGGGTTACCCGTGATAAGGATAACCCCTATTAAGAATTGGATAGTGGGAACCTTCGGTTAAATTAGGGTTGTAAAAAATCTCAGAATCAACCCTTCACACCGATAGATTATTCAATTAGATATTAACGTAAAAATAATCCGCTCCCCTTACTTGCTGGGATATAAAGGAGGTTGCTGTAGATTTACTATAAGGGAATGCCTCAAATACTTGTTGTAGAATGATAATATCGCCTATTATAGGCTTATGGAAGTTGGAACTTTCTTAAATGGCTTAATCAGCAGCTTGGTAATTAGGCGAAAAAATATTTCTGAGGTAATGGCAGCACAGCTTAATACACAGTGGAAAAAGAGGATTGACAGGGGCGGGATTAATTGCCCCTGAATAATATTTTACTGATAATAGTAATAGCACTGATATTAATTGTTAAATTTTTTTATGTCAGGGATCCTTAATGTTAATCGGGTTCCTTTTCCGGGTGAAGTATCAATAATCAGCTCTCCGCCAACAAGTGTGGCCCTTTCTTTCATCCCAAAAAGTCCGAGGGCTTGGTGATCCTTTTGTAATATTGTATAATCAAATCCCTTACCGTCATCTTCTATGGTTACTTCTATGTTATTGTCTCCACAATGAATTGATACCTTTGCATTTTGTGCTTCGGCATGTCTTATTACATTGGTGAGCGCCTCCTGAATAACTCTATACACTGTTGTTTCTACAACGGAGCCCAGTCTTAAGTCTTTGCACTTATGCTGTACATATTCTATATTTATACCGGAATGATGGGAGAGTTCTTTTACGTAGCGGTGGATAGCTGCATACAAACCCAGATCATCAAGAGCACTTGGTCTTAACTCAAAAGAAAGCCACTGTATTTCCTCCAATGTTTTAAGGATAATTTCTCTGAAATCGGCTGCAAGCTTACGAACCTCATTAATATCATCGGCTTCCTGGATCCGCTTTAATCCAAGCATTAAACCCGTCAGTGATTGGCTTGTTTCATCGTGAAGTTCGCGGGAGATTCTTTTTCTTTCTTCCTCCTGGGTAGTGATGATTTTATTCAGCAGATGAAGGCGCATTTTCTCTTTTTCTTCTAATTGTTCTTGTAGTTCCCGGTTTTTCTGCCAGTTTGTCTGTAAGCTGTCCATCATTTTGTTAAAAAAACTGCCCAGCTGCTGTATTTCATCTCCTTTTTTATCTTGATTTTTTATTACCGGCAATAACTTAGAATTTTTGGCTTTTAGAAAGTTATGCCCGCTTATAGATTGTTCTTCTACTACCCCTCCCCATCCTTGTTTCTTTGAATATCTCTGTGATAAATCCCCGTGCTCAACTTTCTGCATAGCGGCAATTAGATTATGGAGAGGATTCGTAATGGAGCGGGTGATTAATAAAGCTAAAATTATGGCAACAATAATAGTACCTACGGCAACCAGGATAATATGATTTACTACCTCATTTCTCATCAGGACAAAAGGAGTTTCCGGTATACCGACATATAGCATTCCTATTACTTCATTCTTATTGTCAATAATCGGATCATAAGCGGTTAAATACCATTGATCCAGTATATAAGCCCGTCCCAGGTAGCGTTCGCCCCGGTGCAGAACTACATCGGCCACTTCTTCGGAAACCCTTGTTCCGATTGCCCTATTCCCGTTACCCAAACGAATGGAAGTAGCTATGCGCAGATCATCTAAAAAAATAGTCGAAGTTACTTTAAGCACTTCTGTAATTTCATCGACAAAAGCAGTATGGCGGTTTAAGAGCTCACCGCCCAACAAAATAGCGATAAGTTCGTGATCATTATTGTATACAGGTACAGAAACTGTTAAGGCCATGCCCCTTTTTTCTTCTCTCTTTTCTAAAGATCCGGCCTCAGGAGTGGGAATAATTTTTATATATGCTTGTTCGTCAAGGTTTTCCCTGATTAAAAATTTTTCATCCAATAATATTATTCCATCTTGCTCTTTTCCGTTTAAAAACAATGCTAAGGTGTCATCTTCACTAACTTTTTCGCCGAAAGAATGATTATTATTGGCACTGGCGATGATTTTTCCTGTGGGATCGGTAATAATAACAAAACTCAAGTTATTTTGTTCTTTAAAATTTATCAATAACTTTTGCAGTGATGATAAATCCTGACTTGTGGTGACTTCCTTGATAGAATTTACAAGGCTGGAATCGTTTGAAATAAAATTCATAATTAGCAATATATTATTTAGCTTGCGCTGTAATTGTCTGCTTGCCGAATTCAGGTTGTTGTTTAAGGTTAATTCGGCCTGTTGCTTTACATAGTTATATGATTGCCTGATTGCAACCTGACCGGTTATGAGTAGAAGGATTGCTGTGATAATCATAAAACCCAAGAAATATTTTTTCCAGATGTTTAGGTTTTTGAACATTATAATAGGCCTCCGTGTGTTTTGTTGCATTACAAGATTTCGGTTTATAGGGAGAATTACTTAATATAAGAATTCGATAATGAATAAATAAATACCTTTTTTAGATTAGTAGGGTTTTACCATTATACAAGCTAAATTATAATGAAATAAAGCAAAATAACTATTGTGTATTGCCCTATATTATAATATTTCTTAACATATGGAACAATAATAAAGTCTCTTATAGAGGAAGATTATCCTGGAGGGTATCAGATAAGGGGAGGTTTGAAATAAAAAGGCGGTTCTTCCATTCGAACAGAAAAATCTGTTGGTTTGGAGAACCGCTTTTTGTTTGCTTTTTTACGTTTTATAAGGTTAGCTGACTGAAACCGTACTGCCTTTTTTGGCTACCGCTGCGGGGCCGAGTATATCATTTAGTTTTTCTTCAGGAAGCGGCTGAGAAAGGAGACTGCCAATTACATAACAAATCAATGAGCCAAGCACGATCAGCCAAATTGCCCAACCCATACCCAGCAAGTTTTTGCCTACAAGGATAGAGAATATGATTGTTGATAAAAGACCGTAGGTGACACAGGCAATTGCTCCTTCTTTGGTCGCCCGTCTCCACCAGAGGCCCAAGGTAATCGTTGGCAAAAACATGCCTCCAAAGCCTGCAGCCGCCTGGCCTGTTAGCAGTGCCAGAAGGGGCGGAGGGTTGTAGAGCGTCCACAAGAAAGGAATAAGGGCGGCCGGGACTAAAAGGACGCGGTTTAATAGCAGAAGTGTCTGAGGCGATACTTTCGTTGACCAGCATCCGATAATATCATGGGCAATGTTCCCGGCAATAATCATAATCATTCCGGAAAACGTAGACAGTGTCGCAGCAAAAACACCCGTGACATAGAGGGTTGACAGGGATACACCGCCGGCCTGCATCGCCATATAAGGAGCCGCCAGGTCACCTTTCCAGGGTAAAATATCAAAGAGGGCAGGGCCAAACGTTGCACGTGCACATAAACCGGTTGTAGCATTAAGCATGATGGGAAAACCTGCAATAGCAAATACAGGAAGGATTAACCAGATAAAGTCCAATTTTTTCTTCATTGGCCGCATTCCCAGGAAACGGGCGACGTTGTGCGGCATCCCGGTACTCATGCTAAAAAACAGAACGAAACAAGAGGTAATACCTATCAGGTCGGAAAACAGCTGGTTAGAGCCGACACGCGGCAGATCGGGGCGTATTATTCTTAAGAGATTGGGGTCTTCAGCGGCTAAACGCGCCTCCATACCTCCCCCGCCGCCGACATAATGCAGGGCTAATATACCCAGAACAAAGCAGGCAATTCCCAATAAAATACCCTGAAAGGCCATCGCCCATTGTGTGGCGGTATAGCCTCCGATAATCAGGTATACAAGGACGACGATAACAGCAAAGAGCAGGCACCAAACCGGTGAGAGCCCGGTGACGGCATACCAAAGGGTACCGGCAGCCTTCAACTGGCCTACAGAGTAGGCAAACATCAAAAGGGCCATGGCTGCTGCCACAAAGGTGGACGCTACCTTGCTATCATAACGGACACGGGCAATATCACCCAGAGTACGGGTGTTGTTCCGTGCACTAAACTCACTCAGCTTACGGGCGGCAAGAAAGATTGTAGGAACGATCCCAAAAATAGTGAATACTCCTGCAAACCACATCCCTGACCACCCTACTGCATAAGTGATGCCCATCATACCCATAGTTGCCCAGCCGCTAAGATAGGTTGAAGAAATGGCACAACCGGTAACAAAAGGCCCTATTTCACGCTTGCCAACCATATAGGTGTCATAAGAAGAGGCTCGTTTCCGTGCAACCACTCCCAGAATAAAACAAATAACAAGCATCCCAGCCAGCCCAAAAATTGCAGCTATTGTATAAGCAGGCGTCAACTCGGGTACCGGTGTCATTCTTTCCACCCCGCAATCGTTATTAACGTGCCAACCACGGTAAGGATTATACTGGCGATCCCCACACACCACCAGGCAAGCCATCCGCTGGACATGTTATTACCACCTCTCTTTCGTTAATTATGAAATATTAAAAATTAAATAAGGACCGATTTTTGTTTTCACCCCCATTCCATATATACATACATACAATTACTTTTCTTTACTGCAAAATAGAAATGTCTTACTCTTACGCCATCTTTGCTTTTCACCTCCTTAAAAAAACATTCTCGTGGGTTGAAATGTTGCTCCAATTATTTTTCCCAGGAGAATGCGTAAGACATTTCTATATATAAAAATAGTTTTAAATAAACAAAATTGAGTTAAAATTATATTAATTATAATATCATATAATAAAGTTGAAGGCAAGATTATATTGGTAATTTTTATATAAACTACAAATAAATTATCTAAAGTGAAGATCAATCAAAAAATCTACCGTTTGCAATAAAATCTATGCAAATAATATTTTTAAAATGCATAAAAAACTAAAAGATATGGTCTTGTACCCGATGTTGAGTATAATATAGTCGATTTATGCGCTTGCCCGGGAAATACAATTAAGGGGGAAATATTCCGTTCATGTATTTTATTATAAAAAAGACTTGCATTAAAAGCGCTGGCCGAATTCTGGTGTTTGGTGATAGCCTTACTTGGTCAATAATTTTCTGATACTATATCCAATATTTTTGCCTCGTTATTGTACGGTGAATTAACGAGGCCGGATATTTTATATGCCTGCATTAAATCTGCCGGAAAGGGCTTCAGCAGGCTTTTTAATAGCCGACTGTCAGTAATTTCGGGGTCTAACCAGATATCCTCTACTTCTTTGGGCAGGATTACAGGCATTCGGTCATGAATAGTTTCAACCAGGCTATTAGCGGTCGTGGTAATAATAGTGCAGGTATTGAGGACCCCGCCTTCTGGTGCAACCCAGGAATCCCATAGTCCGGCAAAGCCAAACAATTCGCCGTTTTTAAGAGTAATGCGGTAAGGAACCTTTTTCATGCCTGTACGTTTCCATTCATAGAAACCGTCTGCGGGTATCAGGCATCGCTTGTATTTAAAGCTTCTTTTAAAGGCAGGTTTTTTATCAACAGTTTCAGCCCTGGCGTTAATAATTCCTTTTTTTGCAGTGGCTTCCTTTGACCAATGGGGAACAAGTCCCCACCTTAACTGAACCAATTGATTATTACTATCTATAGCAAATACATCCTGCGAGGGTGCTATATTATAGCTGGGGGCAATCTGTGAAGCTATTTTATTGAGACGAAACCTTTCGCTTAGCTCAATTATTTTATNAAGTGAAAAACGGCCGCACATTTTTTCCTCCCGGTATTTATTCCTCTTATTAGCCCTTATAATTTAGCTTTTGATGAACATAGTTTACTGTAAATATAATATGCTGTATGTTCAATGGTGATTGCAAAAAATAAGCGGCACCGGCATTTAATCAGTGCTGCTTTTACTGTCATTTATAATATATATCAAAAGATTCTTTTCCCTTTGAGCTGATCGCGATCTTTGCATGATTATATATGTTTCTTTTCATTTTGCGTTATTTATGCTGTGCATCAAGCAGCTTTTTGAATAATTCGCTTTCATACTGCTCAATACTGCCATTATCACAGAGCTCTGCCAGTTTTTTATCCAGCGGCAAGGTATCTAAAAGCGGTACTCCGGTCGATTTTGAAATCTCTTCGCCTTTACTGGGGCCAAAAACTTCTACTTTTTCCATGCAGTGGGGGCAAATTAAATAACTCATATTTTCAACAAGCCCCATTACAGGTACATTCATTGCTTCAGCCATTTTGAGGGCCTTTTTTACTACCATTAAGGCAAGATCCTGTGGAGAACTGACGATTACCAAACCATCCAGGGGTATGATCTGCATTACCGTTAGTGGTGCATCTGCCGTTCCTGGGGGGAGGTCAATAAAAAGATAATCCAGTTCTCCCCATTCTACATCTGCCCAGAATTGTTTTATCGCACCGCCGATTAGGGGCCCCCGCCAGATTACGGGGTCATCCTCGTTTTGCAGCAATAAATTTAGAGACATAATTTTAATATCCAGTGAACTTTCAAAAGGTAAGAAACCCCTGTGTTCCTGGCCGGTTTTTAAACCAAACATCTTTGGGATACTCGGGCCGGTAATATCAGCATCAAGGATTCCCGCCTTAAAACCTTCCTTGCGGGCTCCTACAGCAAGCAAAGCGGTAATTGAAGACTTGCCGACCCCTCCTTTTCCGCTGCCTACTGCAATGACATGCTTGATCTCAGGACGGGATATTTTTTCAATTTTTCCTTTCTGCTGAGACGTATCTGAAGCCATGGCTGATAGTGCTCCTTTCATTATCAAATAATTTAACCCGTATTCATTTTAATTCTTGTCTGTAGTTTAAATTTTCTGGAGGGATGATAAATAAATCTGACCTTCACTTCATTTATTGTTTTTGAATGCGATGCGGTCTTGATAGTCCTGAATCGCCAGCTGAAGAGCTCCTGCACCCAGATTGGAACAATGGACTTTGGGATCGGGAATCCCGCCTAGAAAGGTAATAATATCCGCATCAGTAATTTTTAACGCTTCTTCTATAGTTTTACCCTTAGCCAGTTCAGTAAGGGCGCTGCTGGTAGCAATTGCTGCGGGACAACCATAAATTTCAAACTTTATATCAGCGATGCGGTTTTTTTTCACTTTAATATATATACGCAGATAATCCCCACAAGATGGATCGCCCTGCAAACCTATTCCATCAGGGTCAGGAATATAGCCGGCGTTTCTTGGATTTAAAAAATGTTCTATTACATTATCATTGTACATATAA